>Ga0265298_10000322_pt1 | contig 72480 bp, 47 predicted proteins | sample AusTroGonzalo_MG_3_FD_193486 | JGI IMG/M metagenome (GOLD analysis project Ga0265298, IMG submission 193486) | Bovine rumen microbial communities from tropical cattle in Woodstock, Queensland, Australia - Gonzalo_01 | ecosystem: Host-associated > Mammals > Digestive system > Stomach > Rumen ... | reverse complement strand
GGAGGAATGTCATGAATGCAAGTCTCGCGATGCTCGCGGCTGTGGTTTCGGTGAACTTCAACTCCGAAATCGGGAAACTGCGTCCCGAACTCCATAGCTCAGGATTTGGCCCGCTGGTCTGCTCGTGTCCGGCCGAGCGTGTGCAAGAGATAAAGTCCATGGGCTTCAAGGCGGCGCGGACGCACGACTGGGCGTTGATCAACGGAAACCAGCGCGTCTGCGACTACTTCCACATCTTCCCGCTTATGCATCTCGACGCGAAGGATCCGAAGAACTACAACTTCGGACCGACGGACTATCTCCTGAAGCGGACGCGCGAGGAGGCAGGCCTCGACGTCTTCTTCCGCCTGGGCACGTCGATAGAGCATTCTGGGACGAAAGTCCATTTCAACTCGCTTATTCCGGAGGACTTCGACAAGGTGGCCGAAATCTTCGCCGCCACAGTCCGGCATTACAACCACGGCTGGGCAGACGGCTTCAACTGGGGAATCAAGTACTGGGAGATCTGGAACGAGCCAGACGGGCTCAACAACATGTGGTGCCTCCCCGATGGCGACGACGGTGTCGGCGAGACGGACGAGGCGCGCGCGGCCGACCGCAAGGCGCGCGACGAGAAGCGCCGCGAGCTGTTTGCCACGTTCTTCGTGAAGTGCCTCAAGCGGATCAAGGACGAGTTCCCCGAGATCAAGGTCGGCGGACCCGCACTGTGCACATGGAACAAAGAATATTTTGCTGTGCTCTTCGAGGCGTGCAAGAAGGCCGGCGTCGCGCCTGATTTCATTTCATGGCACCACTACGAAAGAAACCCCGATTGGGTAATCCATTCGATCGACGAGATGAGGCGGTTCTGTGATGCGCAGGGCTTCAAGGACTGCGAGCTGATCGTCGACGAATGGCATTTCTTCGGCGAATACAACTGGGGCGAGCTCCGGTCTCCCGATCCGGCGGTCCGCCGCCGCGTGTGGGAGGGACCCGCCGGGCACAACGGCATCGACTCTTCGTGCTTCAACCTGTCGCTCCTCTCGCGTCTGCAGACGTCGAAGCTCGACCAGGCGTACTACTACGGCTGCCGCCACATGGGGGCGTGGGGCTACATGGACGAGAGCCAGAACAAATACAAGGTGTACTACGGGCTTAAGGCGTTTGGCGACTTCCTGAAACGTCATCAGATTCTCTGCGAGTCAAAGGCGGAGAGCGGTCTTGCCGTAATCGCCGCCAAGAGCGAAAGCGACGCCTTCAAGAAGGGTTTAATCGTAACCGACTATCGCACGGGCGCGATGGAAATCACGGTCGAGGTGGAAGGTGTCGATTCGTGGCATGGCCCAGTCGTCTGGGTGCATGACCATACGCGCGACTTCGCGCGCGTGCCGGCGCGGCTCATAGACGGTAAGATTGTCCTTAAGAAAGCGGACGCGAACAGCGCGGCCTTCATCGTATGGTTCTGATCATGAATACACGTCATATTATCCTAGCCCTCGTCGCACCAATCGCCGTTTCGTTCAGGGCGGCGGCCGTCCAGTGGCCTGCGGCTGGCGGAACGTACACGGTCCCTGCCAACACAACCAATGATGTCTCTGCCGCGGACTTCCAGCAGGTCAACGCGCTCTCAAAGGTAATCTTCTCCAATGCCGGTTCCGCGCTCCGGTTCACGACTTCGACATATCCGTCCAATGTTTCCTTCGAGGGCGCGGGCTCGGTCATCATGGCGAATGAGGTCGACTTGGGCAGCGAAATCACGCTTCGGCGCAGTGCAGAGGACGCCGCAAGCGGGAACTTCGTCACGTTTGACTTTGTCGGCGGCATCAAGTCGAACGAGACTTCTGGGGCGATTAAATTCTCGCCGTCGCTCTTCTCGAACGCGACCGTCCGCTTTCATCGCGAGCTTCCATTTAACCAGTTCAGCTCGACTCAGTGGTGCGGACGGTTCGATTTCGCGGAAGACCTCGGGACGGTGGTTAAAGATATCAGTCTTGCAGCGTATAAAGATGTGAGTGATGGACAGTTTGGCGTTGTTCGCCAGCGCGGCGGCGCCGTCACGTTGACGAAGAGCGACAGCCTGCTGGGCGCCAAAGGGAAGGGTGCGGTCGCCGCCTGGCTTCTTGAAGGAGGATCTCTCGCGATTCGAAACAACAGCGCAAAATGGTTTGCTTTCGGTCAGTATGTTCACTTCCGGCAGATGGGCGGGACGCTCTATGTGCCCGTGTGGCAACGTGAAGATTCGTGCAACACCAATGCTCTGCCGGCTGATTTCATCTACGGCGGTTCCGCCGTGGCAACCAATTCATACAACATTTCGAGTACGAAGCATTTTATCGGTGCTATGACGTTGGCGGTGATGGACGATGCGCAGGTCAGTGTGACTGGGATCAATGGCACGGGCGACAACACGAATTACGCGCATGTCGTTGCTTTGAATGGCGGAGTTCTGACAGAAGGAACGACACCGGACAGCAAATCCGTGTATTTCTCTTTCAATGGCGGCACGCTCCGGAATGAATCCAGCGGGCCGGCCGTATACGGAATATCATCGGACCAGAGTCCGAGCGCAAGATGGGTTCGTGTCTACGAAAGGGGTGGAAGTGTCGAAAACAACAATTCCTCCAATTATAACAGTCTGTATCTCGACCATCCGCCGGTTCTTGAACCGGTTGGGAATGTCGTCTGGTCGATTCCTGTTTCCGACGAGCTTGTGCAGAAGACTTTCCAGACGCCGCCGGCTGTAGTAATCTTGGACAGTACGGGTGCTGGCTCAAACGCCGTTGCCGTCGCGGACTATGATTTCGATTCGGGGAAGGTGACGAACATCACCGTCCTCTGTCGCGGCGAGAACTACAGCGGCGTCGATGGGGATGTGACGGCGAACCTGTACTACAAGAAGGGCGCGGCGCTTCTCGCAACGCCGCTCGTCTGTTCGGTCGGGACGTGTTTGGGCGGCGATTTCCGGTTCGCCGGGCGTCGGTCCATTCGCGTCCGCGACAACACGACGAATACCTATCATGGTGCCACGATTGTCGACTTGGACGTCCGGCGCGAGGCGGATCATCCTGCGACAAGTACAACTGTCTCGAACTATTGGCATACGTTTTATGTGGGATCTGCAGGTGGAGGAACCGCCAATAAAATCTGCTTTCTTAACAGCACGAGTATTGTTGTCAGAAGTGGATGCATCTGGCTTAGCAAAGATGTCGGAGGTTTTTCAAGTGCATTTCCCGTCGCGACGCGATTTGAACTCTATGGTGGGCATGTCGCAAACGGGACCTATTCGTTCAATGACGTCGTCGTTGGCGGGGAGACATGGCTGAGGGACCATGAATGGAAAAACTCGGCGACACTGGCTATCCTAGATGGTGGTACGCTATGGGTCGATGTCGCGGGCGCGACGACAGATACGCCGAAGATCTGTTATGGCACGATGACATTCGGCACCGGCGTAAAGCTGACAATCAAGAATCCGGAGATGCTGAAAACGCGCGCGTTCAAGGGCGAGTGGACGCTCCTCGACCTTTCCAGTGTCAAGACGCTCACAGACATTCAAAACCTCGTCTTGGATGCAGGCCTCGTGCAGGACCTGCGGCGTTATGGGCGCCTCAAGTGGAACGCTGGCGCACGCACGCTCACATGGCGCTCGAGCGATGGCTTTTGTGTAAGGCTCAGGTAGCCTGATAGGAGTGTCATAATGGCAAGTACCAGGATGTTGACATTGGCATGCGCCGTGGCTGCGGCGCTTTGCGCAACGACGACGGACGCGAAAACCGTGGCGATTGCGGATGTCGGTGCGCGTTCCGAGAAGAGCCTCGACGTCTTTGAGGAGATGGTTAAGGCCGCCGGGCACGATGTCCGCCGGATCACGGGACCTTCACGGACGCTGGAAAATGAAAGCGCATACGAGGGGGCCGATGTCGTCATCTTGACGGGCGGGTGGAACGACTTGCGCTTCCCGTCTGTCGCGGCGTGTCGCCAGCTCGTGCGCTTCGCTGCGCGCGGCGGAGGCGTCTTGCTGGGCGGCTTTCGCGGGGGTGCCGTAAGAACAGGCGGCTTTGCCGCGTTTCCCGACGTGGCGCAAGTCGTCAACCGTTGCAACTCCCCATGGCTCCGCCGGGTAGGGACGAGTCCGCTCGCCGCCGCCCTGGGCGAGTCGCCGGTCTTGTTCGGCGGATACGATCACATGGTCGTTCGTCCTGGCCGGAGCGGAACCGTGTTCGCGCGCTGCGGAGACGATTCTGTGGGCGCGTTCGGTCCGTGCGGCCTTGGGCGAGTCGTCGTGTTCGGCGTGTTTCTCTCGGTGCCGCAGGACAATCCCTGCGTCGACCGTAACAAGGCCGTCTACCGGGCGGTCATCGACTATCTGACAGGTGCGCCGCCGGCTGACGCGGCTGCGCGCGAAGAGGCCGCGCGTGCGGCGCTCGACGCGTTCGACCGCCGGATGTTCGTCCACGAGTGGACGCACGACGAGCGCGGCGAAGGAATGGGACGCGGCACTATCATCGGCATCCGCGACGACCTGGTTATTGCCCGCGAGGGACGGGCCATGCTGCTCGAGTTCTTCGCAAAGAACCTCGTCGACAAGCCGCTTGCGGCAAAATGCGGCGAGTTGGCGCCGAAATTACGCGCCGTTGCGTCTGCCGTCCGCAGTCTGGCGGACGAGAAGATCGCCGCTGTCAAGGAATATGCCGCGGGACCTCGGTTTGGACAGGGCGAATCGCCGTTCGACGTCGCCGCACTTACTAATGCGTTTGCCGCCGTCGGGGGCGACGTGTCGTTCGACGCCGCCGATGCGCTTGTCCGGGATTGCCGCGTGGCGATGCGCGCCCAGCGCAAGGCGGCGCTTGCCGCAGAGCACGCAGAGGACCTCAAGTCACTTCCGTCGCTCGTCGCGCAACTTGCGTCTCCCGACGAAGAAGTGCGGCTCTCCGCCGCAACCGAACTTGGGCGCATCGGCGAGGCGACGGCGGACGTTGTCTCGCCGCTTGTGAAGGCGCTTGACGATTCGGCCGACAAGGTACGCGTGCAGGCAGCGATTTCGCTTGGATGGATGCAGGCGAAGGACGCCGTTCCCGCGCTGATCGCAAAGGCGCGGCAAAACGACGATGGACCGCTCAAGCGCCGCGCCGTCCAGGCGCTTGGGCAGATCGGCGACGACCGTGCTGTTCCTGCCATCCTGGAGGCGCTCGATTCAATCGACCGGTACACGTTCGAAAACGCTATCCTTTCCCTGGGCTACCTGAAGGCGAAGGAGGCGGTGCCCCGTCTCATCGCGATCGCGTCCGACGAATCCGAACCTCTCTTTCTGGCCGACAAGAAATCTCTGAGAGACGTTGACCAGAATATGCCCGTTGTCAACCGCCGTGCGTCGGCGGTCCTGGCTCTGGGCTACATCGGCGATGCGGCGGCTGTGCCGGCGCTTGAGGAGATTGTTCGCAAAAACCGGTCTTTCTGGAGCGACACGAAGGCCATCACCGCCTATCTCGGCGCGAGCCTCAACCTCATTGCATCCGACGCGCTTGCGCAGATTGCGGCTGGTGGTCGTGTGGAGAAGGGCGTCAGGCAGCCGGAGGCGCTCGCGTCCAAGGCGACGTTCTACTCGATTCGTCGTCGCAACCACGCACTCGCGGGGCGCATCGACGGCGCGCTCAAGTGCATACCGGGCTTTCAGGATGGCAACGAGCCGCTGCTCCTGCCCTATCTCGCCGATGCGGGGTTCACCGGCATACAGGGTGCCTGGGGCGAATTCGACTTCAAGACGGACGAGGTGCTCGAAGAGGCGCTTCGCGACATGGAAGATCTCGGTCTTGTTTTCGTCGGCATCCTCCCCGGGCGGCGCTTCGGCGACATGGGGGACCTCGCCCGGGCCTCGCAGGAGCGCGCGTTCGCGCGCATTGGCGACAGTGCGGCGTACGTTGGCGTCTGGAGCGAGGAGAACTTGCCGGTCTGCCCCTCCATGAACCGGTGGAAGGATCCCGAGGCGACGGCCGACGTGAGGAAGCGCGAGAGCCCTGATCCGATGGTCTGCAAGATTGACACCGTCGCGCGTGCGACGCGCGTGGCCTGTCTCGAGGAGGCCGGCGCAGAGCTAGAGGCGCGCTGGCGCGAGACGCAGGACTGGCTTCATGCACGGCGCAAGGGCTTCGCGTTTACGTTCTCGCAGTCCGCCGGGGAGCTTGTGAATCCGATTGACGGACAGTCGGCCCTCGCGCGCCTCGACTGCACCGGACCGGAAAGCTACGAATCGTTCGGGCGCTTCATCGCGTATGCCTGCGAGCGCTTCCGCAACGGCGAGGCGAAGAGCATGATGGCTGAATTCTACAACATGTATGCGGCGTCGAACGAGAACGTCCTGCGCGGCTGCTGGCTGAGCGCCGTTCACTCGAAGTGCTACTTCCCGTTCGCAATCAACCAGTTCGCCCCGTTTTTCAGTTCCTACAATTCCTGGTCATGGGACAAGGGGCGCTGGCCGCTATATGCCGAGGTGTTCCGGCATGTGCGCTCGCACGAGGACGTCTATGCCGTTTCTCCGTCCGCCACGGAGGTCGCGGTGCTTCTCTCCGAGCGGTCGTTCGCGAGCTTCAAGCACAAGCAGAGGTATGCCATGTCGCAGGTCCCGGAAAACATCGACCAGACCGGTCTTTCCATCTGGACGGCGCTCGGGCAGTCGCACGTTTATGCGGACGTCGTCTTTATCGACAACGCGACGGAGCGGAAGCTTGCGAAGTACAAGGTTCTCTTCCTCGGCGCGGCGAAGGTCCTGACGGAACGCGAGCAGACTCTCCTGCGCAAGTGGGTCGCGGATGGCGGCACGCTCGTCTGCGAGGGAACCGTCTCGCTTTTCGACGCGAAGAACCTCGCGCGGCGCGGCAACTACGCGATTGCCGACGTTCTGGGCGTCAGGTACCTGCGGACGGATTTCACGCCGACGAAGGAAGTGTTCTCCCAGCGCGCCGGCGGCCTCAACGGAAAGTGGCTCATTCCCGTCGGACAGGGCCTCAACAACTTCTACCGCTTCGAGGAGTACGTTTGGCGCGAGGAAAAGCCGACGGACTGCGTCGTTGCGGCGAAGGATGCCTCGCTCGGGTCCGTCGAGTACGATGCCTCGCTTGGTGTTGACCGAGTGGAACTCGCCGGGGCGAAGGCGATCCAGACATTTCCCGATGGCTCGCCCGCGCTGACGGAGAACGCCTACGGCAAGGGGCGGGCCTTCCTGTTCACGCCGGTCTGCCCGTCCTACGGGCATCTGGAGTACCGCTGGGAGATGGATCCGTGCATGTTCGACTTCTGGCCCGGCGTTCGCGAGACATACGAGAAGCTCGCGCGCGAGGGGCTTGCGCGCGCCGGCTCCGAACCGGCGGTCGATCTTCTTGGCGCGTCGAAGGACGTAGAGATCACCGTCTATTCGCAGGACGACGGCCGGCGGCTTGTTGTGCATTTGCTCGACTACGACGTCAACAACCGCGAGGTCGCTGGCGCGTCGCTGCGCGTGAACGGCACGTGTCCGATCAAGTCGGTCGGCCACCCGGATGGCGCGGCTCTTGCGCGCGATGGCCGCACGGTGCGGCTCGACACCTTCCATGCTTATGACGTCGTCGTCGTGGACTTCGAGTAGAAAGGACAGGAGGGGGATGAAAAAAGCCGCTTTCTTCCTCGCCTTCGTTGCGTGCGCGATTGCGCGCGCGGAAACGGTTGAGGAAATCCGCGCCGAGATCAAGTCCAACAGCGTAAGTCGTGGGACCTGGTGTGCGTACTACAAGGCGTGGTACGCTGATTTGTGCACGGAAGCGGAGCGATCCGCCATCCTCGAACGCAACATCGCCGCGCATCGCCGCTGGATCGCCCTTGCGCCCGAAAGCCCGGCGCCGCACGCGGGGCTTGGTGGCGTCTACGCCGCCGTCGACCGCTGGGACGAGGCGAAGAAGGAACTCGCCATCGCGCTGGCCGCTCCGGAAAAACTGGATCCGAAACAGCTCGTTTCCGCGCGGTGGAACATGGCGAACTGCCTGTGGCAGGAAGGAGACAAGGCGGGCGCCCGGCGACTCCTCGATGAAATTGTCGCGGCACGGAAGGGGCGTCACGACTTCTGGTCGATCGAGTCGAAGGCCTCGTATCTCGCGATGGAACTCGCCGACCGCGATGCCGACCTCGATACCTTCCGCCTGCCCCACGCCGAGGACGGGCGGCCGTTCCCCGTCCCGCAGGAAGCCGAGTATGGTGAAGCGCGTGTTCCGCTCGCCAAAGTCGCACTCAACGTCTCGGGGCTCGCGGCCGACGACCCAATACTGGCGCTTCTGCGCGTGAAGCTGGGGCGGTTCGGCTCCGTGTTCGCGCCGGACGGCACGCCGGTGGAAGTTGCCCTCGTGCCGGACGCGCCTGTCGACAAGCCGCAGGGCTATTCCCTAGATATCGCCGACGACCGCGTGGCGATTCGCGCGCGGACGCGGCAAGGCGTCGTTTGGGGGCTTGTCTCGTTCGTCCAGTGTGTCGACCGCAAGGACCTTTCGGTGCGCACCTGCAAGATACGCGACTGGCCCAATTGCCTGCGGCGCGGCCTGATCGACTACTGGCAGCACGACGTCCTCGAGTTCGTGCTTTTCGCCAAGATGTCGTCGATCACGATGCGCATGGACAGCGAATACAGTCTCTCGCCGCTTGACCGCGAGCGGTATCGCATCTGGAGCGAGCGCTGCCGTGCATTTGGAATCGAAGTCTATCATGGATCGAACCGCCTCGCGATGACGCCGATTCTCCCGCTTGCGCATCCACGCACGCGCGAGCTCCACGTCTCGTGGGTGCGCTTCCTTGCGTCGATCGGCATGGGCTTTTCCCTGCATCTCGACGACAACCGCTTCCCCCTGCATCCTTTCGACCTGGACACGGCGGGAGCCGGCGCGAACCTAGACGCGAGATACATCACGGATGTCTATCGCGAGGCGAAGAAGGTCTCTCCCGATTTCATCATGCAGTTCTGCCCGCCGTTCTACTGGGGACCCGACGGCCCGGCGAACTATCCGGAGAAGCGCGAGCCATACCTCAAGTCGCTTGGCGAGTTCCTCGATCCGGAAATCGACGTGTACTGGACGGGGCCGCGCGTGAAATCGTACAGCATGAGCACCAACAAGGTCGCGTGGTACGCGAATCTCATCGGGCGCAAGCCGGGTGTCTTCCACAACGGCAACTGCCTCGGCACGCACAACCACCTGTGCTTTGGCGCAGATCCGACGGGCTTCAAGAAGTCTCATCCAAAGGATCTCTTCGATCATATCTCGTTCTTTCAGCAGAACATGAGCCACTACCGGGAAGCGTCGATGGCGTTTTCCGCGATGGACTGGTGTTGGAACCCCGAGGGGCACGATGCAAAGGTCGCGGTGCGGCGTGCGGACGAACTCCTTGAAGGACCGGGGGTCTTCGAGCCCCTCGCCGAAGCCATGCCGGAGGTTTCCTATTTCGACAAGTACGGCGGAACGCCGAGAAGCGAACTCTTCGCGGAGGATCCCGACGAACTGGACCGGCGTGTCGCCGTGGCGAACGACGCATGGACGCGCGCGATGGCCGTCGCGAAAAACGGGGGGATATTTGTTGATGGCTTCAGGCTGTTCGGGCTTGTCTATGCGCGACGCCTTGCCTCGTTCAGGCGCAAGCCGCCCAAGTGGCTCTTGGAGAAGAAGGAGGCGGAAATGGCCAATACGTCCTTCGCGAAGGACGAGGTTGGCTATGACGAGGCGAAGGGCGACGTCTTCATTCCCGCCGAATTGCTGATGGGCGGCATGTACGTCAGGGGCGTGGACGACCGCACAAAGCGCAAGTCCTGCAACGTCAAGTATATCGGCATCGGAGAGGAGGCGGGGGGAAGATTCTCGTGCGAACCATTCCCGCCTGAGCATCCGTTCACGTTCATTGTCGTCGGCAAGCCCTGGAAGAAGAACCAGCCGGAGATGGAGCTCGAGGTGAACGGACGCGTCGTCTGGCGCGGCGGGCCGTTCGCGTCGAGGGGCTTCAAGCCGCGCGAAATCGAGATTCCCGTTGACGCGCTCGCTCGATCCAACAAGTTTGTCCTCCGCAACGTCTCACCTGCCGACGACTCCGACAGGAAGGCGGTTGTGCATTATGTCGTGATCCGACGGAAGTGACGGTGTCGCCAGGCATCTGCAGGACGAAGCCGGAGGATGCGATATTGTGCAACCCGCGCGGGGAGATTTTGGTATAATATTAGACATGAAACTTTCAGGAACTATCACGGCCCTCGTTACTCCGTTTGCGAAGGACGGGTCTGTAGACTATGGTGCGCTCCGTTCGCTTGTTGAAAGCCAGACGCAAGCCGGCATTGAGGGAATATGTTCAGTCGGGACGAGCGGAGAGTCCCCGACGCTCTCGCACGATGAACACCACAAGGTCATCGAGAAGACGATTGAGTTTGCCGCGGGGAAGTGCAAGATCATTGCTGGTACGGGCGCCAATTCCACGTCCGAGGCGGTGTCGCTGACGAAAGCCGCTATTACCGCTGGCGGCGCGGATGCATGTCTTCAGGTGACGCCCTACTACAACAAGCCGAACCCGGAAGGGCTCTACCGCCACTTTATGACGGTCGCCGACCTCGGTCTTCCCGTCGTCCTCTACAATGTGCCTGGGCGGACAGGGCGCGAGATTCCGCTTGATGTCGTCGTGCGCCTCGCGAAGCACCCAAACATCGTCGCGATCAAGGAAGCCGCAGGTTCCGTCGACAGGGTGAGCGCTATCAAGAGCCGCATTCCTGATTTCACGGTGCTTTCCGGTGACGACGGGCTTGCGCTCCCGATGGCGTCCGTCGGCGCGGAGGGCGTGATTTCCGTTGCATCGAACGTCATACCGCAGGAGATGGGCGATATGATGCGCCTTGCGCTTGCCGGCGACTTCGTCGGTGCGCGCGCGATTCACGCGAAGTACTATCCGCTCTTCCACGACCTCTTCATCGACGTCAACCCCGTCATGGTCAAGGAGGCGCTTTGGCTCATGGGCAGGATCGAACGCGCGTTTCGCCTGCCGCTCTGCGAGACTGACGAAGCGAAGCTCGCGCAGCTCAAGTCGACGCTATCAGCATTGAAGCTAATTGGATAACACTGAGATAGCCGCCAAGATGGCGGCTTTCCCAGTCACTGACCCCTGACTACTGCCCCCTGACACCTAAATGCGCATCGGTTTTGGATATGATTCACATCTCTTCGAGAGCGGGAAGCAACTTGTTCTCGGCGGGGTTGTCATTCCTGAGTGCGACGGTCTGAAGGCCCATTCCGACGGCGATGTCCTTATTCACGCCGTGATAGACGCTCTTCTCGGGGCGGCGGCGCTTGGCGACATCGGATCGCATTTCCCCGACACCGACGACCGCTGGAAGGGCGCCGATTCAGGCGAGCTTCTCAAGAGCGTCGTCTACGAGCTTCGCGGCGCCGGCTACTCGATAGAGAATATCGACGTCACCGTCATCTGCGAGCGACCGAAGCTTAGGCCGTTCGTCGATCTTATCCGCTCATCGCTTGCCGAGTTGATGAGCATCGGCATTGGCAGGATTTCCGTAAAGGGGAAGACGAACGAGGGCATGGATGCTGTCGGCGCAGGAAAGGGAATCGCCGTCCACGCCGTTGCGCTTCTAAGGTAGACGCGCCTCCCTCGCTGTCACGATTTCCGCAGGGAACGTTATGCGATGCATCACATTTGTCTGTCTCATTGCCGCGCTCTCGACGAGCGCGGCGTTTGCCGAAATAATCTCGGAGAGGGTTGCAGTTCCGGCGCATCCGATGTCCGAGGCACGGCTTTTCTACGATGCGCCGGCGCAAGTATGGACTGAAGCGCTTCCGCTGGGCAATGGACGCCTCGGTGCAATGGTCTACGGCGGCATCACGAAGGAGCTTCTCCCGATAAACGAGGACACGATCTGGTCTGGCGGACCTGGCGCGAATATCACAGGCGGCCTTTCGCCGGAGACGTTTGCGAAGGCGCGAGAGCAGATTTTCGCGGGTGACTACGCCGCCGTGAAGAACACGCTGCCAAAGGGCTACCGCGGGGCGGCCGCATACGAATATTTTGGCAAGCTCGAGATCGACTTCGGCGGAGACGGCGAGGCGGAAGCCTACACGAGAACGCTCTCGCTCGACGACGCAGTCGCGCGCGTCCAGTACGTGCGCGGAGGCGTCACGTATGTGCGCGAGGCGTTTGCAAGCTTCACGGACGACGTTGTGGTCTTGCGCGTGACTGCGTCCCGTCCCGGCGCGGTCTCGTTTGACGCGCGCATTCTGCCGCCGTGGGACGGCCGTGCCGTCGTGTCGGAGGGTGATCGCATAGTCTACAGGGACAAGACGGAGGGAGCTGGGAAGCTCCACTTCGAGGGCATAGTTGCCGCGCAGACCACCGGCGGCGAACTTGTCTCAAAGGACGGCGTGCTCTCGGTGAGGGGAGCGGACGCGGCGACGCTCTACGTGTCCGTTGCGACAAATTTCAAGAACTTCCGCGATGTCTCGGGCGACGAACACGCCAGGGCTGTGGAAAAGCTCGAAGCGGCGATAAAGGTTCCGTATGAGACGGCGAAGGCCGCGCATGCGGCGTTCTACCGTGAGCAGGCCGATCGCTGCACGCTCTGGCTCGGACGCGATCCACAGCCGGGCGTGACGACGTTCCGCCGGCTCGAGACCTTTCCCGAGACGAACGATCCATCTCTTGTCGCGCTTTTCTTCCGCTTTGGGCGATACCTGATGATTTCCGGTTCGCAGCCGGGCACGCAGCCGATGAACCTGCAGGGCATCTGGAACGACAGCCGCTGGCCGCCGTGGTCGGGAAACTACACGCTGAACATCAACGCCGAGATGAACTACTGGCCTGCGGAACCGACGGGATTAGGCGAACTTGCGGAACCGCTTTGGCGGATGTGCGACGAGTTGGCGGTCACCGGATCGGAAACCGCGCGCAACATCTACGGTGCGCGCGGGTGGACTGCCCACCACAATACCGACCTCTGGCGCATCTCGAATCCCGCTGGACCACAGGGCTGCGGCACCTGGCCGTCCGGCGGCGCTTGGCTCGCAATGCACGTCTGGTACCACTATCTCTACACGCTCGACAGGGAGTTTCTCGCGCAGCGCTACGAGACGCTGAAAGGCGCTGCGGAGTTTTTCCTCTCCTACATGGTCCGCGACCCCGAGACCGGCAAGTTCACGCTCGCGCCGTCGAACAGTCCCGAGAACATCATCCCCGGTCTTGGCGTCGCCATCGGCCCTGGCAACACGATGGACCACGCAATTGCGCGCGACATCGTGACGGCCGTTGCGAAGGCGACGGATATCTTGAGCAAGGATCCGGCCTACGCTACTCGTCTGCGGGCGTTCGCGGAGGAAATCGAACCGTATCACATCGGCAAGTGGGGCCAGCTTCAGGAATGGAGCCGCGATTGGGACAACCCGAAGGACACGCACCGCCACACCTCGCACCTCTACGGCCTATACCCCTCCGACCAGATTACCTCCACGGGGACGCCAGAGCTTTTCAAGGCCGCCCGCGTCTCGCTCGAGCACCGCGGCGATCGGTCGACGGGCTGGGCGATGGGCTGGCGCATCTGCCTTTGGGCGCGGCTTCTCGACGGCAACCGTGCCTACCGACTTCTCCGCAACCAGCTCACGCTCGTTGGCGAGAAGGGGACGAACTACGGCACGCCGCGTTCCGGCGGAACCTACCCGAACCTCTTTGACGCGCATCCTCCGTTTCAGATCGACGGCAATTTCGGCTGCACGGCCGGCATCGCTGAGATGCTTCTTCAGAGCCACGAGCGCACGGCGGACGGCAAGGTCCTCCTGCGCATCCTGCCTGCGCTGCCTGACGCCTGGCCGGAAGGGTGTGTAAAGGGTCTACGCGCGCAGGGCGGTTATACGGTCGATATCGAGTGGAGCAAGGATGGCGGTGTGGATTTCAAAGTCTCTGGCGGCGCGCCAGACGGCTACAAGGCAATCAACATGCGCAAGTGCGATGAGAAAAAATGACTGGCCTGAGCGTGCGTGCGTTTGCAAAGTTGCAGCGGCGAGCTGCACATGGTATAATACCGTCAAATTGGAGATGGAGATGAGCGTGAAGAACTATCTTGCATTTGCCTGCCTCTTCGCCGTGCTCGCGGCGCGGGCGGCAACCTACTATGTAGCGACGGGCGGCAACGATGCGACCGGCGACGGCTCGCAGGGGGCGCCGTTCGCTACGCTTTCCAATGCCTACGCGAAGGTCGTCGCGTCGGGCGAGGCGGGCGTCATCCAGGTCGCGGACGGCACCTACCAGCCGACCGCGCCAGTCGCGCTTTCCTCTGCCGTCGAGATTGTCGGCAACGACGCCGACCCGTCGCAGGTCGTCTTCGACGGACAGCATAAGTACAAGCACGCCTCGGTCTCGAGCGACGGCGTCTTCATCCACGGCATCACCTTCCACCGCGGCTTGAACGACAAGACGGCGGGGCTGACGGGCTATCCGACAGGGGACTTCTACGGCTATGGCTGTTCGTTCGAGATGAACGCGGGGACGGTGTCGAACTGCGTCATCAGCGCCGGCAAGGGAGGCTATACCGGCAGCCTTTCGATCTGGGGGAGCGCCAAGGTCCTGGACAGCGTCATCAAGGACGGGTCGAATACCGATACCGGCAATGCCGGTCGCGGCGGCTGCGTCAAGATGAGCGGGAACGCCGTCGTGCGTGGCTGCACGCTAACCGGCGGCAGCGTGAAGGGCGGCGGGTGCGGCGCATACGTGCTCGGCAATGCGCTTCTCGTCGGTTGCGTCGTCTCGAACAACGCCGCCACGGCGACTGGGAGCGGTATCCGCACCGCCGGAAACGGCGTCGTCTCCAATTGCATTATCCGCGCAAACGGTTCTGCCTCAACGGGCGGCGGCGGCGTCTACATGGATGGCGGCCGGCTGGTGAACTCGCTCGTTTTTGGTAACACGGCCACCTTCGGCGGCGGCGTCTATCTCGCAAACGCAAACGCCAGAGTCGTGAACTGCACCATCGCGGACAACATCGCCACCGGCATCAATGGCGCGAACCTCTACCGAGACAAGGCGGCCCAGACGATCAACACGCTTGTCGCCGGCGGGGTCTATTCCCTCGCCGGGACCGACACGACCTCGTTTTTCGGCGACGATCCGCTCTTTGTCGACGCGGCGAACGGGAACTACCGCCTGCGCGGCGCCTCCCCTTGCATTGACGCCGGCACGGCGCAGACTTGGTCCGCCGATGCGACCGACATCTCCGGCGCGACCGCGCGCGTCATCGACGGCGACAACGACGGCACGCCCGCTGTCGACATCGGTGCCTACGAATACGACCCGGCGGCTGTTTCCACCCCCGGCTGCGGCTTCTACACGGCAAACCCCGCCACGGCCTCGTATCCGGCGACTGTTACCTTCACTCCGGCGGTCGAGGGCGCATACGGCTCCGTGACTTCCGTTTCGTGGGACTTCGGCGACGGCGCCACGGAAAACGGCGCCTCGCTGTCCGCGACGTCCCACGCCTACGGGAGCGCCGGCGCCTACACCGTGACGCTCACGGTCGGGACGACGCTCGCCGGGACGCTGACGGATACGTCCACAATCCTCCTCAAGTCCGCCACCGTCTATGTCGCGCCGGGCGGAAGCTCGGCCAACAAACCATACGCCTCGGCGGACAAGCCCGCAGCCTCTCTTGGGGAGGCCATGGCCATGCTGGGCATCCCAGCCTCGGGCCATGCCGTCGTCCATATCGCAGACGGCACCTACCCGCTGACCGAGCCGCTCCAGCTTACGGACCCGATTGAAATCGTCGGCAACGACGCCGATCCGTCGCAGGTTGTCCTTGACGGACAGCAGAAGTATAAGCTTGCCGCGATCTCGGACGACGGCGTCTTCGTCCACGGCGTCACCTTCCACCGCGGCCAGGGCAACGGCACGGCGATTGTGTCGGGCTACCCATCCTACTTCCAGGGATGCTCGATCGAGATGAATGCGGGGACGCTTTCCAACTGCGTCGTCAATTCCGGCAAGGCGAACTTTTCGGGCTGCCTCTCGATCTGGGGAACCGCCAAGGTCTTCGATTCGACGATCTCGGACGGTGAAAACAAAGATACCAATGCCAGCAACGCGGCGCGCGGCGGCTCGCTCAAGATGGCTGGGAACTCGGTCGTCCGGGGCTGCGTCATCCGGGGCGGAAGCGCCAAGCGCGGCGGCGGCGCGACGGTCGAAGGCAATGCGCTCCTCGTGGGTTGCGTCGTCTCGAACAACACGGCAAAAGGCAGTTACGGCGGTGGCGTGAACATCCAGGGAAGCGGCGTCGTCTCGAACTGCGTCATCTATGCGAACACGGAGTCGTCGAACGGCTACGGCGGCGGCGCCTGGCTACAGGGGGGAATGCTCGTAAACTCGCTCGTCCACGGCAACACCGCGAAGTCCGCCGGCGGCGTCTATCAAACGGGCGGAAGCCTCGTGAACTGCACCGTCGTGAACAACGAGATCACCGATTCCTACAACGGCGTCTGGCAGACGGGTGGCTCGATTCTCAATACGGCGATCTCCGGAAAGGCCGCGAACGACGCGACGGCGCTCTACTCCTCCGGCGGAACGATTGCGAACTCCTGCGCGCTTTCGCTCACGACCGGGACGGACGGCAATGTCGGCGCCGACCCGCGCCTCACATTCCGCGACATCAATGGCGGCGACTACACGCTCATGTCCTCCTCGCCTTGCATCGACGCCGGTTTCGCGTCCGCCGCGTTCGCCGCGACGGACACCGACCTCTCCGGCGAGACCCTCCGCGTCCTCGACGGCAACAACAGTGGTGCATCCGTCATCGACATCGGCTGCTACGAATACGACCCGGGTTCGATGCCGACGTCCCTCTCCTTCAACTATTCCGTCACGGCGTCGAGCGCCTTCAACCCGACCGTTCTCTCCTTTATTCCGGCAATCGAAGGCGCCTACGGCTCGGTCACCTCCGTCGAATGGAACTTCGGCGACGGCAGCACGGAAACGCCCGTGAGTCTCGATACCTGCCCGCACGCCTACGCAAACGCAGGAACCTACACGGTCACGCTGGAAGTCGGGACGACGGACGCCGGGTCGCTGACGGCCTCGGCGACGGTCACGCTCAAGCCCTTCGTCACCTACGTCTCGAAGAGCGGAAGCGCCACGCCGCCCTACGACACCCCGGCGCGTGCGACGGATGACATCGAGGCGGCGCTCGCCGCCCTCGGCGAACCGCTGACGGGTGGCGTCAAGGTCTTCATCGCCGACGGAACCTACGACGCGCCGTCCTCCCGCATCATCGTGACAAATGCCCTTGAAATAGTCGGCAACGACGCCGACCGCTCGGCCGTCGTCATAGACGGCGCGAACACTAGGGCCTTCTTCCTTCTCAATAATCCCGGTGCCTTTGTGCACGGCGTCACCTTCTACCGCGGCTGGCAGGAAGGAGACTATGCGGCACTGCGCGCGACCAACTATTCGAGCGCGCCGCTCGAAGCGCGCCAGGGCGTCATCTCGAATTGCGTGATCGACGCCTGCGTGTCCAAGTGCGCCGGCGGCGTGACGGTCTGGAACACGGGCCGACTGTTCGATTCAATTGTCGCGAACTGTTCGAACCAGGACGGCAACGGGGCGATCGCCGGCAAGGCCGGCGGGCTGAAGGTGTACGAGAACGCCATCGTCGGCGGCTGCACGATAACGAACTGCGTCGCGGTCAACGGCGGCGGGGCGGCGCTTTTCGGCGGAACGCTCGACCGCTGCGTCTTCTTCGACAACAGGACGAGAAGTGCGGGCGGGAACATTGGCGGCGCCGGAATCTACATCGAAAGCGGTTCGCCTGTCATGCGGAACTGCCTTGTCTATGGAAACGAAGCCGTCTCCGGCAATGGAACGGGCGGCGGTATTTACTGCCAGGCGTCCGGTGCCGTGATCGAGAACTGCACGATCGCGGACAACACGGCGGCGACTTCGGCCGAGGGCGTTTACATGACGGCGGGGACGCTCCGCAACACTATTGTTCTCGGTTCCGGCGAATACGACAGCGAAAATCCCCCGCTCATCTCGACTGGCGGTGCCATCGCCTATTGCTGCTCGCCCTCGCTCACGTCTGGTGTGGACGGCAATATCGCTGGCATCCCCGCTTTCAAAGACCGGGCGGCCTTTAACTACACCGTACGCGCCGACTCCAAGACCGTCGATGCAGGTTTGAACCAGGACTGGATGTCCGGTGCAACGGACCTCGCCGGCAATCCGCGCATCAAGCGCGCGACTGTCGATATTGGTTGCTATGAGTGCGTTGCCGCTGGGCTTTCCATTTTCGTGCGATAAGAGAAAACAGTGATGAAGAGACTGTGTCTTGTTGCCTTTGCGATTCTGCCGTGCCTGCTGCACGCCGCCACCTACTATGTCGCCACATCGGCCGATGGCGGCAACGACGACAACGACGGCCTTTCGTGGGAAACGGCGAAGGCCTCCATCCAGGGTGCATATGCGCTCGCCTCTGACTCAGTGGATGACACGATTCTTGTCACGAATGGCACATACACCTTGTCAGCCGGACTTTTCTTCGACAAACCGTGCACGGTTTCCTCTGTGAACGGCGCTGGCAGCACGACAATCTACTCTGCCGGAGCATTCAACTCATGCACGATCAGCAATGCCGCTGCCCGTCTATGCGGCTTTACGCTTCTATCCGACTATACTTCGCGTGCGTATATTCCCGTTGTCATCGACGCCGGAACGATGGACAGCTGCGTTGTGACCAACTTCTTCACGACAAAGGAAGTCCTGCTCTGCGTAAACAACAGGAATTCCCATAACGTCGCCAACTGCGTCATCACCGGCTGCAAGTACAATGGCACCCAGCGCATGATCAGTCCGAACAACGCGACGCTTTTGAACTGCTCTTTCGTCAACAATATCCTCGCCAAGGGCTATTTGATGTACCCCTCCGGCACCACGATGCGCAACTGCCTCGTTGCGGGCAATGTCAGCCAGACTTCCACGGCGCCATTTCTGGTGAACATCTATAGCGGCACCATCCACAACTGTACTTTTGCCGGAAACAAGACGACCAAGACCGGTGCGGCCTCCTACTATGCGGTCAATTTGAACGGCAAGACATTCGCCAACTGCATCTTCTGGGGCAACACGAACCCATCTGGCGACTACTGCGACTGGGGTGGCGGCGTCGGCGGCGCGACCTATTGCTGCTCCTCGACGGCCGGGCTTACTGGCATAGGCTGCACGACTAGCGACCCGAATTTCGCGGACGCCGCGAACGGCGACTACCACATCGGCTCCGGCTCATGCGTTGACGCCGGCAACACGTTTTCGTGGATGACCACGTCGACCGACCTCGACGGCAACGCGCGCATCTTCGGCGACAAGCCCGACATCGGCTGCTACGAGTACGTCCCCGGCGCACTTGAATGTTCGGCGCTTGTTGATTCGTCCACCTTCGTGGGGGAAGCCTCCGTTACGCTCACGGCTTCGGTCGGAGGTGCCGACCTCTCGAACCTTACCTACACCTGGGCCGTGACGAACCTTCTCAACAACACGGGCTTCGTACGATCTGGGGCGGAGTACTCGACGCTCACCGAGACATTCGCATATGGAGACTACGCCGTTGTCCTTGAGGTTTCCAATGGCTCGCAGACGGCTTCATTTTCCGTTTCGCCGCTTTTTTCAGTTAAGCCGTCCGTCATCTACGTGGCCAAGGGCGCCACGCCGGCCTATCCCTATGGATCCCTCGCGACCGCCTTCACGAATATCGTCGATGCCGTGGCGTTTTCGGAAAGTGGCATGACGATCAATGTGGCGGAGGGCGTTTACACAAACGCCTCGAACGTCGTGTTGGCAAAGGGGGTCGAGCTCCAGTCGATCGACGGCGCCTGCAAGACGGCAGTCTATTCCGCCGACATCTCGTCTTCGGCCTGGACGCTCAGCCACGGACTCGGCGCGATTCGCGGCTTCACTTTTGTCGGCGATTACTCGAAGACGCGCGAAAATGCCGTCGTTGCAGCATCGGCCGGAACATTGGCGGACTGCATCGTCACGAATTTCACAACGTCAGGAACGATCTTCAAAGCCGCCGGCGCCTGCCTCTTCACAAATTGCGTCGTCTACGGCTGCAAGACAACGGGCGGGTGGCTCATTGATCTGAACTTTTCAGGGTCAATGGCGGTGAACTGCCGCTTCACCGGCAACACGATGGCCGGGCTGCTGACATATCTCTCTTCCGCGACGCTGCGGAACTGCCTGCTCGCCGACAACACGACCTCGGCGGGCAGCCCGTTCATCGTGAACATCTACAGCGGTTCGGGAACGATTGAGAGCTGCACCATCGCGAACAACAGGACGACGAGCACGGATGCCGGCGCCTACGCCGTTGTCGCCAGCGGGACAATCCGCAATACGATTCTCTGGAACAACACGCTGCGCGACGGCGGAGTCCGCGATTGGAGCGGTAATTCTTCCGTGTTGGTTAACTGTTGCTCCTCGACGGACGGCATGACGGGCGCAGGATGCCTTGTTAAAGACCCCTGTTTTAAGCCCGGCGGCTATCGTTTGAGGTTTGGATCGCCGTGCATAGACTGTGGGGCCAATCAGGGCTGGATGTCCGGCGCAACGGACCTCGCCGGCAATCCGCGCATCAAGTGCGCGACTGTAGACATCGGCTGCTACGAGTACGTCGCTGCGGGGCTTCCCATTTTCGTGCGATAGTGTCTACGCTGTTGTGGGATCGGGCTGCACATGGTATAATACCGACAGAGTGGAGATGCTGATGAGCGTAAAGAACTATCTTGCATTTGCCTGTCTTTTCGCCGTGCTCGCGGCGCGGGCGGCGACGCTGACCTACACCGGCGCAAACAAGGGCGATTGGAATACGCCATCCAACTGGGACGGGACAGCCGTTCCTACAATCGACGATGACGTCATCATCAACGCCAAGTGGGTGTGGTCCGCGATCTCTATCTCCGCGAAGTCGATTACAATAAGCGGTAACGGAACGAACGCCGGTCTCGTTATTGGCGGTAAGAACATGACAAAGGACGATGTCAAGAAACAGGTTCCCTACGACGACACGGCGGCGACGACAATCACGATGACTGTCGTGAACGACGTCTCTCTTTCAAACGCGCATCTCTCCCTCGGTGGACGGCGCAGTTTGGCCAAGTGCGTCGATACCATCGGCGCGACCATCGGCGGGAACTTCACGCTTTCCGGCGGCGCAATTGCCGTCTTCTACGCCGGCGAGACGGCCGGTATGGACATCTTCGACCAAACGACCTCGTCGGCGCTTCTCTACGCGAACGCCAACGGCGTGACCATCGGCGGCGCGCTCAGCGTCGGCGCTTCATCCTTCCTCTACGCCGAGAACGACGGGCTCACCGGTACACCCGTCTTCTTCAAACCCGCGACGCTGAATGTCGCCTCTGGTGGCACGATTTCAGCTTCCGCTCGCGGCTGGAACAAATACAACTACAAAGACACCGCCGCGCCTTATCCGGTCGGGACAATCAGTGATGCCAACAGTTACAATGGTCTGACTTACGCTTTCGCCCCTGGATTCACATACGCCACTTGTCCGGCCCACGGCGGGCTTGGAAGCAAGACTAAGAACACGTCAAGCCTCCGCTATGTCACAGCGTCGGACGGCACCTATGTTTCGGCGAACTTCATGCAGGCAACATACGGTAATGCCGAAGCGCCGTTCCTGCCCGGTTCGCCTGGCGGATTCCAGTGGAGCGACGGCTGCCGCGGTGGCGGAAGCGTGTGCATTTTTGCCTCCGGCACGGCCACCATCTCTGGCACAGTCGAAGCGAATGGTAGCAAAGGGCGTACGCCGGGGTCAGGCGGCAGCGTCTGGATTTCCGGCGCGACGATTTATGTCGACGCCGACGCGACAGTTTCGGCCTCTGGCGGAAATGATACGGACGGACGCACGCTCGCGGGCGGCGGCGGACGCATCTCCCTTGCGGGCGGCCTCGCGCAAGCCCAGATCGATTCCCTCGCAGGCGGCGCCTCTGCCACGAGCTTGGGCCTCTGTCCCTCGGCGCTGTCCGACACCATGTTCAACGTCGTTGGCGGCATCAACGGCGACGGCGCGACCTACGCCGAGAATGGCACCGCGACGACCGTCTTCAATTCGTCCGTCGTCCTTCCGGTTTCCGTCACGGCAACGCCATCGCTCTACTCTACGCCGTCGCCCTCATACGGTTTCCACATAATCGCTAGGGCCGATCTCCCCACAACGGCCACAATCGCCGAGGCGACGACCTATCCCGCATTCTACCGCGCCAACCGTCGTTACACGCATAGCGGTTACACGGCGACGGACAGCGAAGGCGACGGTGTCTCCGACATTTCAGCTGCGACGAAGCACGTCACGGTCGTCTGGAAATGGACTACGATTGAAGACCGCGTGCGCATCCGTCCCGTTGGTGGCGGGACAATCACGGTCAATGGCGTTGATTGCACAACAGCAGCCGACATATGGGTTGCCTCTGGCGCCGCACTCTCTATTTCGGCGACGGATGGCGCGGGTGCATTCGCCGCGTGGTACGGCGACTTCGATGGCGGACAGTCGACAGTCGCGACGCTTTCGCTTACGGCGATGCCCGGGATGATCATCTACGGCGTCTTTTCCGACGCGACGGGCACGGCTAAGTCCTACATTGGCGCGAATGATGGCTTCTGGGACGTTGACGCCAACTGGTCACCGGCGGGTGCCCCGTCGCCGCTCGACAACGTGACGATCTCCTCGAAGCAAGTAAAGAGCTACGGCGTCGCCGTCGCTAAGTCGCTGACGCTCTCCGCCGGCAAGCTTGCTGTCGGCGGCGCATCTGCCGCGACGACAACGGCGCAGACGGCACCGACGGACGCCGACATCTTCGGATTCGGACTTGTCCTCTCCGGAGACTTCACTGCGACAGGCGCGAGTGCTTTCTCGCTTGGTGCGCGGCGTCCGTCTGCGAAGATTTTTGCCTCGTCAATCGGCGGCAATCTCTCGCTTGCGGGAACATCGACCTTCGCGGCATACGCCGAACCCTACAACGGAGCGCTTAACGCCAGCGGCAAGATTGATCTTCCTAGCTACGCCGACGCCGCAACGGCAATCACGGTAGGCGGAGCCATGACTCTCTTGGACAGCGCCGTCATCTATCCGGAAAACGATGTCATGACCGGTACGGCAATCCGCTTCGACGTCGCGGGCGATGTCGAAATCGGGTCGTCTGCCTCTGTCGATGCCTCGAATCGCGGGTGGGGATGGACGAAAAAGACAGACTACGGCGGCATTGTTGATCCGCGCTCCATTCGAACGGAAGGCACTTATTTCACCTTTGCTCCAGGGTATGGCAGCAGTTGGGGGACTGGCGGCGCTTACGGCGGAACCGGAACGGAAGCCGTGAACGGCAAGCCCAGCGGTGCAGCTTACGGATACAAATACGCGCCATACCTTTGCGGTTCCCCCTGCGGCGCCTATTCGGGCACCACCGTGACTTGGCGCCCCGGCGGGACGGTCTGGATCAAGACGCCTTGCGCGATGACCGTGAACGGCATCGTCAAGGCCAATTCAACGATGGGATCGAGCACAGGTGGCCGTTCAAGCGCCGGTGGCGTCTGGCTTGTCTGCGGAGAGTTCACGGCCGGCGCGAACGCGTCGCTTGAAGCCAAGGCCACGCAGAATGTCTCCGGGTCGGTGGCGGCTGGCACTGGTGGGCGCATCTCCATCGCAATAGGCGTGTCGGATTCTGATCTCTCCGCGCTTGCTGCAGGAGAAGAACCGAATGGTCTTTCTTATTCCGACGAAATCACCGTCATCTCCGCATTCGCGACCGGCGGGCATTATATCGCGAACTCCATTACCTACCCGTCGGTTGATGGTACGCTCACGACGGTCATGGGTGCGATGAGTTCTTACCCGCTGACGGTTGCCAGCGTCCCGGCCGGTGTCTATGCCGAAGGGCTCGACTATTCCGTCGTCAATGTCACTGTCGGGGAGCCCTACGCCGTCACAGCGCCAGCATACGCCTTCGATTCCGCGCATTCGAACATGGTGCGCTATGCCTGTGCGGGATGGGTCGTTTCAAATGCGACGGCGGAGGTCGCCTCCGGCGTGGGCACGACAGCTTCGTTCACGCCGGAAACGGGGCCATTCTTTCTGACGTGGCTTTGGAATGGACGGGAAAACATTGCGGCCATCGAAGCGAACGACGCTACGCTTGGCGCTGTCTCCGCGAACGGCGGGGCGGCTGGCGCGACGGCGACCGTCTGGACAGCCATGTTCGGCTCCGTTTCCATTGCCGCCATACCTGAGGAAGGCGCGGAATTCCTCTACTGGGTCGGCGATGTGCCGTTCGGCAAGGCGAGGGACAATCCACTTGTTTTTGCCACGGCAAAGCCGCGCCGCCTGACTGCAGTCTTCCGTTTGGCCGAAGCACCGACGGTCCGCACTTGGGTCGGCGGCAAAAACCAGCAGCACGAATGGCTCAACACGAACTATTGGTCGCCCTCGAACATTCCGGGCCTGAATGATGATGTCATCATCGCGACTGGCACGGTGGATGTTTCCAACCGCATTGACGTCGCTTCGCTCACCGTCTGCGGCGACGCGCGTGTTCGCATCGGCGGTGTCGCGAAGACTGACAATCAGCCGTATCTCGTGTGCATAGCCGATATCAGGGACAGGGACGACGAATACCAGCTGAAGTCCTATTCGGAAACGTTTCTGGAAGAAGTCGGCCTTGTCGTGGGCGGTGACCTTGTCATCACCAACCAGGGGCAGATTTCCGTCGGCGCCCTGAATCTCCCATACTCCGCGACGGTCTTGGTCGGCGGCGACATGCGGCTTGGCGACACCGCCAAGGTTGCCATCTTCGCAACCGCAACTAACGACATGTTCACGATAGCCACCGGAACGAGCTGGCTGACCGTCTCCGGGACGCTTTCAGTTGAGGACACGGCCCACCTCTACGCCCGCTGCGAGCAGTTCACCGGAGCGGGCGTCATTCTGCGCCCGAACATCCTTCGCGTTGCTGAAGGGGCCACGCTCGACGCCAGAGGCGCCGGCTTCAGCTGGATTGGCACCAGGACGCCAGCGTCTGATGCGCCATTGTCGAGTCATGGTGGCAGTGGTCATAATACCGCCGGTGGTTATGGCGGCCGTGGCTCTGGTTCCAACTACGCCCTCGCCGAAGATTGGGGCATGACATACGGCAACGAATATGCGCCCACGCTTCCCGGCACCTTTGGTTCGTTCTACTCGGAAAGCTACACGGGTGGCGGCCTCCTTCGCATCCATGCCAACCGTGTCGCCATTGCTGGGACGTTGGATGCCAGCGCATACGACAGCACGCACTATTCCGGTGGCGCCGGCGGCGGGATATGGCTCACGGCTTTGAAGACACTTGATGTCGCCGCCACGGCCGCGTTCATCGCCCATGGTGGACGATCCAGCCATAGCGGTGGCGGTCTCGGCGGCGGCGGGCGCATTGCGATTGGCGTGAGACTTTCCGAAGCGCAAATCGCCCAACTTGCCACGAGCGGCTCATTCGAGGATATGGCAAAGAGAGACGCGACGGACGAATGGCGCGCGGGAAATCCGCTTGTTACCATCGATCTTTCGCCAGGAAAGAAATATGACGGCAGCAATCCTCCGACCGAAGCCGAGAGTCCCGAACTCTATGGCACCTTCCGCTATTTGGCCATCCCCCCGTCAGGGTTAGCTATTCACCTCAAGTAATGTTGATTGAAAGGTGAGAACATGAAGAAGACTGAGATCAGCAATATGAAAGAAATTCCAATTCTTGTCGCCTTTGCGGCCTTGTCCGCATTTGCCGCGCCAGTTGTCCCGGGGGAGTTCACCGACCCCACCAATCTCCGTAAGGCAACCGAATCCCTTGCGGGTGATTGGTATGTCGCGCCGGAGCACCTCAAGTTCCCATACATCTCGACATACCATGTTACGCCGACTCTTACGACGAAGGACCGCGTGGAAATTCCGTTCTATGTGACGGACTGGGACCATTCCAAGGTGCGCTTCCTCGACGATTCGTTCCGGTTCGACGTGCATTTCAAATGCATTTGCCCGGACGGGAAAGTGCGCGAGAAGACGCTTGAGGGTCTTCCCTCCGGCGACCATGCGTTCCGGTTCAAGTCGTTCCCGGAAGGGGAGTATAGGTTCTGCGTGTGGGCGTCGGACGCGAAGGGGCGCGAATCGCACCGCGTCTGGCATCGCTTTCGCGTCGTTCCTCCGGACTATGTCAAGATTGCCGACGAGCGGACCTACAGGATGACCGTGGCCGACCTAGCCGCCTATGGCATCCGAAACGACGGCGATCTCGGGCGGAAGGTTCTCGTCGACTTCCCCAAGCCGCCAAAAGAGACGAAGGGAGACGAGGTCCTCCGACTCGCGCAGGAGGCGCTTGAAAAATATGCGGCGGAGAATCCACCTGCCGCGCGGGAAGGCACGCCGGGTTACACGATATATATTGCCGCGCGCGACGGCAAGCCGGTCGTTGGGTCTTGGCGGATGTCGAAGATCGTCTATGACACTGGCTACGACACGAACGCCGTGGAGCAGGCGGCGATTGCGACGGCGGAAGGTCTTAAGAAACTGCTGGACGACAAGGCGGCGGCGGGCTTCCGCAAGGTTGTCCTGCTTCCGGGGACCTATCGTGTCAGCGCATTTCGGAAAGTCGTGCTGCCTGACGCCCTGACGCTTGACCTGAACGGTGCTACGCTGAAGGAGAACGCGTTCACTGGCTGCCATTCGGTCATCGTGGCCCTTGAGAACGTAAATGACGCGCACCTCGTAAACGGCACGCTGGAGGGTGACTACTATGAGCACGACTACAAGAATTCGGAAAAAAACTCCGAGTGGCCGATGGGCTTTCACATCGACGGGGACACGTCGTACTGCTCGGTGGAGAACGTGACGGTTCGGGATATCACGGGCTATGGCGCCGGAAACGGCATGGGACGGGTGAACAACAGCCTGCATTGGTTCTACGACGGCATTCCGTGGAGCAAGAATCCGACGGTTGGCGGACTTAATCCAAAAGACGGCACGGTGGACGTGTCGGAAAAGGGGCGCTACACGAGCGACTACCTCAAGGTCGAGAAGGCGCGCGAGGCGGGGTGGCTGCAGATCTCGGCCTACCTCGGCTATCAGGGCATTCGCACACGTATGTGGCAGCTGACGGGATGTTGGTATGACGCGTCGAAGAAGTTCCTTTGCTCTGAGACGATTTTCCAGTATCGCCCCATACCGATTCCCGAGGGTGCGGCGTTTCTGCGTTTGTCGGTCGTGGCCGAGTCGGGTGCTGAGGCGAAGAAGTCAGGTCTGACAGCGACGCTTTTCCACATTCCATACAACTGCGATGTGAAAAACTGCACGTTCGACCGCTGTCGTTGCGTCGGATACGCGGCGAGCGCGATGAAGAACTTTCTTTTCGAGGGCAACCTCTTCACGCATTCGGGGGAATCGTCGGCGAAGTGCGCGTTCGACGCCGAGGACGGCTGGGACATGATGCATGACGCGACTTTCCGCGGCAATAGATGCGTGGAGAACCCCGTCAACAACAGCCTTCTCACATGCGCGGGCCACAACTTCGTCTTCGAGAAGAACAACTGCGACATTTACTTGTGGCCGCGCACATATTCGCCGTGCGTGCGGGACAATGCGATTAACGTGGGGACATTCAAGTGCGACACGCGCAACCGGTCTGGCTACGGGCGCTTCGAGCGAAACACCTATGCGGTCGCGCTCGCAGCCGTCACCGGCCGCAAGCAGTATTCTGGCTGGGACTATGCGTTTTCGGACCTCGACCGCTCGATCGCGGAGGGTGCCGAGCCGTTTTCGATTCGCTTTGGGCCAACCGCGCGTGTTGTCGGCGGGACGTTCAAGGCTTGGAAGATCGCCCTGCCGAATGCGTTCGGCAATACGTTCGAGGACTGCGAGATCGAGCGGCTTGAAAGCGGGTGTTGGATTGGCGTGACGATGACTGGAGGCAAGTTCTATGTCCTGAACCAGACGAACGCCTTCGAGCGGTGCACGTTCAAGGGCGTCACATTCCACACGATGAACGGCGGCGAGCAAACCTTCGCCGGCTGCACATTCGAGAACTGTACCTTCCACAGCACGAGCAACGGGTCGCTCAAGTTCGAGGACTGCACGTTTGCGGGAGGCGGGCTCAACACGGCCTATTGGACGATGCCGAGCAATTTCGTCTATACAAAGTGCACCTTTGACGTGACTGAAAAATGCTATTTCAAGACGGGCGCCTATGCAATCGGGTCGATTCTCCTTGACAGGTGCCGTCTTTCGAGTTCCAACGGGACTTGCGAGCAGTTCATCGACATCTTCGATTACCGTTCGTCCGGCGGCGACGCGACGCCGGGCCGGATTGAAGTGAGGAACTGCACGGTCGGCAAGGGAGTCGCCGCCGTCGTTGGGTGCAGCACAATCCGTGCGCGCGGCTATCTCAAGCCGAATGCCGGACCGACGAAGAAACTTTCATTCGCGTTTGCGCATAACAAACTCGCCCCCGGCGCGGTCGAGCGCGGAGAACTTCCGGCGGCCCCGAAGTTGTGATTCTCGTCGAGTGAAATGCGCTACTACTTTTCGACGGACTTCGGCTTGACGTCGAGATAACCCGCGACACCCGTTGTATTGGTGGGGAATACGACTTCGACGCCCTTGCTCTCGATGAGCATTCTGATGTTCGTCTGTGCGATCTTCATCGAGTCGTATTTCATCGTCAGCGTCTTGTTGCCAAAGTCGAACTTGAATGAATCGATGAAAATGCCCTCGTAGACGCGCGGAGGGCGGCCTGGGCTGCGAATGGTGAAAGCATCGACAACTTTAGACTTGTCGGCCTCGGTCAGCGACGGCATCTCCACTGTGAATTCGCGGATGTCCTCGCGGCGGCATCCCGCAAAAAGCGCAACAATCGCGACAGCCATCATTAGCATCTTCAGTCTCATGTCAATATCCTCCATAGATTTTATGCCATCAACTATTCAACTTTTCAACTTTTCAACTCTCACTTGAACGTACTAACGTCTTTGTCGGGGCCGAACGGCGAGAGCTCGCGAAGACCCTTGATGATTGGCGGGAGCTTCTCGAGGACATAGTCGACTTCGGCATCGGTCGAGTAGCGGCTGAGCGAGAAGCGCACCGAGCCGTGAATCGCGGTGAAGGGAACGCCCATCGCCCGTATGACGTGGCTCGGGTCGAGCGAGCCAGACGCGCATGCGGAGCCCGTAGATATGCAGATTCCGATGTCGCTGAGCCGGTATGCGATGGCCTCGCCTTCGATGTACTCGAAAGAGACGTTTAGCGTGTTCGGGAGGCGGTGCTCCTTGTCGCCGTTGACGCGGACGTTCGGGCATGATGCGAGAATCCCCGCCTCGAGCCGGTCGCGGAGAGCCGTCAGTTTCTTCGCCTCGTCGGCCATCCCGAGCCGTGAGAGTTCGCACGCTTTCGCAAGACCGATGATGTAGGGAACGTTCTCCGTTCCCGCGCGGCGTCCGCCTTCCTGGTGTCCGCCGAGCATGAAGGGCTTGATCTTCGTTCCCTTGCGAACGTAGAAGATGCCGATTCCCTTGGGCGCGTGGAACTTGTGTCCCGACATAGCAAGCATGTCGACTGGAACTTTCTTCACGTCCACCGGAATCTTGCCAGCAACCTGCACTGCGTCAGTGTGGAAGATCGCACCACGCGCCTTGCAGATTTCGGCGATTTTCTCGATAGGGAAGACGGTTCCCGTCTCGTTGTTCGCCCACATCGTCGAGACGAGGACAGGACGGTTCGCGGCTTTCGCGGAATCGATTTCCGCAGCAAGCTGGTCGAGGTCGATCTGCCCGACGCCGTTTACCGGAAGTTCCAATGTCTCGAAGCCGAGCGCCTTGAGGCGCCGGACGGGCTGGAGAACCGCGGGATGCTCGACTGCCGTGGTTATTACCTTGAGGTCTTTGCCGAACCAATCGGCCGTGCCACGTATAGCGGAGTTGTCGGACTCAGTCGCGCACGAAGTGAAAATGACCTCTTCCGGCGAGCAGTTAAGAAATGCCGCGACTTCTTCTCTCGCCCTGTCCACAAATTTCGCCACCTGTCCGCCGAACGTGTGCATCGAGCTCGGGTTGCCGTAGAGCTCGCCGAGAAACGGAAGCATGACGTCCCTCACCTCTGGTGCGACTGGTGACGTGGCGTTGTTGTCAAAATATACTATCTCTCGCATTGGCGAGATATTATACCACAATTATCGGCGAAATATGGTAAAATGTCCGCATGGACAGTAATTCTGCAAATTGGGGATATTGGGGGGCTGGATGTCTTCTTGATATTGGTGTGTTTCTTGTCGCCGTTGCGTTGCTTGATACCAACGCAGGCGCAAGCTTCCTCATGTACATGCTTATACTGGCCATACCAATGGCAATACTCCGCTTTTTCCTGTTCACAGACACGACTCCGCGCTGGCTGCGAGTGTGCCTTGGACCTGTCGGTGCGATTGCCTGCCTTGTTCTCGCGGCGACCGTTCCGCTTGACCTCTCGTCCGATGAGCAGGCCGATCCAGAGCCGAGCAAGCAGGCAGAGGCGCCTAAAGGCAACGGCGGCGAATCTGCCGCGCCAAAGGAGTCGGTCGAGGATGTTCTTGCCGAACTTGATTCGCTCGTCGGTCTCGAAGGCGTGAAGGCGGAAGTGAAGCGCATAGTGAATCTCGCCAAGGTAAACGAGGCGCGTCGCGCCCAGGGGCTCAAGGTTCCGCCGATGACCTACCACATGGTCTTCACCGGCAACCCCGGCACCGGCAAGACGACTGTCGCGCGCATCGTCGCACGCGCGTTTCGCGCGCTTGGCATCGCGAAGGGAGGACAGCTCGTAGAGACCGACCGCTCTGGACTCGTCGGGCGCTATGCGGGCGAGACGGCCGTAAAGACGAATGCGAAGGTCGACGAGGCGATTGGCGGCATCCTTTTCGTCGACGAGGCGTACCAGCTTGCGAGCAGCGACAGCGACGACTACGGCAAGGAGGCGATAGCGACGCTCCTAAAGCGCATGGAAGACGACCGCGACAAGCTCATCGTAATCGCCGCTGGCTACACGGACGAGATGCGCGATTTCCTCGATGCGAATTCCGGCTTGAGGAGCCGCTTCTCGAAGACGATAGAGTTTGCGGACTACACGGCGAAGGAGCTCGCGGCGATTTTCCGCTCTATGGCGAAGAAGAACGAGTTCGTCCTCGCGGCCGATCTCGAAGAAGGGCTCGACGCCGCGATGGCGAAGCTTACTGCGAAGCGCGACCGCACTTTCGGAAATGCGCGCTTTGTGCGCCAGCTTTTCGAGGACGCGACTGGACGCCAGGCGAATCGGCTCGCGGAGTCGGGGAATCTCGACGCCGACGCACTAAAGACGCTTGCGCTTGCAGACCTCGGGCTTGGTGAGCGCAAGACAGACGTCCGTGCACCGACGGTCGACGAAGTCCTTGCGGAACTTGATTCGCTTGTGGGGCTCAAGCCCGTGAAGGACGAACTTCGCCGCCTTATCGCGACAGTCCGCGCAAACAAGATGCGTGAGGAGAAGGGGCTCGAAAACAATGTTACGATGAGCTACAACTTTGTCTTTACGGGGAACCCGGGAACGGGCAAGACGACTGTCGCGCGGATTCTCGGCAAGGCGTTCCGCGCGCTCGGAGTCCTTGACCGCGCGAACTTCGTCGAGACTGATCGCTCTGGGCTCGTCGCGAAATACGAGGGCCAGACGGCCGCCAAGACGAACAAGCTCATCGACTCCGCGATGGGCGGCATCCTCTTTATCGACGAGGCCTACCAGCTCAACCAGGGCGAGAACGACCAGTATGGTTCCGAGGCGGTCGCGACGCTCCTGAAGCGCATGGAGGACGCGCGAGGTTCGATAGTCGTTATCATCGCCGGCTACAGCAACGAGATGAAGAAGTTCATGGAGATCAACTCCGGGCTCGAGAGTCGCTTCAACAGGACGATTGAGTTCCCCGACTACTCCGCTAAGGAGCTTGCCGAGATCTATCGTTCTATGGCGAAGAAGGCGAAATACCGCCTTTCAGACGATGTCGAGCATTGGCTTGTGCCGTACATCTCGATGCTGACCGAGAAGCGTGACAAGAACTTCGGCAATGCCCGCTGGGCGAGAAACCTCTTTGAGAAGTCGGTCGAGCGCCAGGCGCTGCGCGTTACCGACCTTGCAGACCCCTCGGCCGACGAGCTTCAGACAATTCGTCTCAAGGATCTTGGCGTAAAGCTCAAGGATCCCGCCGCTTCAGACGAAGACTGACGGCATTTCTGCCGCTATTTTTGGTATAATATTCTCGACTCGACCGCTATCGGTGGGGATGCACGACCTCGTGTACCTGAAGACAGTGCCGATTGGGTCGTCATATCTAAGGAAAACACGATGAACATTGCGATTGGTTCCGACCACGGCGGCGTCGAGCTGAAGGCCGCCCTCGTAGGCGCCCTTGCGGGCGCGGCGAAGATGATTGACATGGGTCCTGCAGACAAGGCGAGCTGCGACTATCCCGATTATGCGGCGGCTGTCGCGAAGGCCGTTGCGAGCGGCGATGCCGACTTCGGCATACTCGTGTGCCGCTCGGGCATCGGAATGTCGATGGCCGCAAACCGCTTTCAGAACGTCCGTGCCGCAGTCTGCACGACGACCGACGCGGCGACGATGACGCGCCAGCACAATGGCGCTAACGTGCTCTGCCTCGGCGCGGACGTCGTTTCCCCATCCTACGCCGTAGAGATCGCAAAGACGTTCATCGCGACGCCGGTCGACGAGAGCGAGCGCCACGCGCGCCGTCGCTGGAAGTTAGAGCGCGCCGAGCGTCTTTCCGACTGCTCGGGGCTTATGCACGACGATCCAGAGGTCTACGCCACGATCGAGGCGCAGACCAGGCAGGAGGACGCCGAGATCAACTTGATCGCTTCCGAGAACACCTCTTCCCGCGCTTGCCGCGAGGCGGCGGGGTCCGTCCTCATGAACAAGTACGCCGAGGGCTATCCGGGGAAGCGCTGGTACTCGGGCTGCCTCCCTGTTGATGCGGCGGAGGAGCTTGCGAGGAAGCGCGCGTGCGAGCTTTTCGGCGCCGAGCACGCGAACGTCCAGCCCCACTGCGGCTCTGCCGCGAACATGGCGGTCTATTTTGCGACGATCAAGCCCGGCGACACGATCATGTCGATGTCGCTCGACCAGGGCGGCCACCTGTCGCACGGCTCGCCCGTCAACTTCTCGGGCAAGATCTACAACATCGTTCCCTACACCGTCGACCCGAAGACGGAGATGCTCGACTACGACGCAATTGAAAAGCAGGCGCTTGAAGTCAAGCCCAAAATTCTTCTCACCGGCGCTTCGGCCTATCCCCGCACGATCGACTTCAAGCGCATCCGCGAGATCTGCGACAAGGTCGGCTGCATCATGATGGTCGACATGGCGCACATCGCCGGTCTCGTCGCCGGAGGCGCGCATCCGTCGCCTGTCCCTTACGCCGACTTTGTCACGACGACAACGCACAAGACGCTCGGCGGCCCGCGCGGCGGCATGGTGCTCTGCAAGGAGAAGTGGGCGAAGGCGCTCGACTCGGCGGTGTTCCCCGGCATGCAGGGCGGCCCGCTCGAGAACATCATCGCCGCGAAGGCCGTCGTCTTCCGCGAGTGGATGAGCGAGGCGAAGAAGGGCTATGCCCAGCAGGTCGTCAAGAACTGCCAGGTGATGTGCAAGACCGTCCAGGACCGCGGCTACCGCATCGTTTCCGGCGGCACTGACAACCACCTCTTCCTCGTCGACGTCAAGAAGTCGAAGGGCATCACCGGCAAGGAAGCCGCGGCCGCTCTCGACGCAGCTGGCATCATCGTCAACAAGAACACGATCCCCTACGACACCGAGTCTCCCTTTAAGACCTCCGGCATCCGCGTCGGCACTGCGTCAGCGACGACGCGCGGCATGAAGGAAGCCGAGATGATCAAGATCGGCACGTGGATCGCCGACGTTCTCGACAATATCGCAGACACCACTGTCCAGGAGAGAGTTAAGCGTGAAGCCGCGGCGCTCGTCGCGAACTTCCCCGTTCCGTAATGGCGAAGGTCGCGACAGTCGCAGTCGTGGGGCGCACGAACGCGGGCAAGTCCACGCTCGTGAACGCGCTCGTCGGGGAGAAGGTATCTATCGTCTCCCCGGTCGAGCAGACAACGCGCAACACGATTCGCGGCATCGTCGCTGACCCGCGCGGGCAGCTTGTCCTTCTTGATACGCCCGGTCTACACAAGGCCGTCGGCACCCTCGGCACGCTCCTCAACCGCATGGCGCGCAGGAGCGCTGCCGGAACAGATGTCACTTGCGTCGTCTTTGACGCGTCGCAGGAACCTCAGCTTGAGGACATCGGCTGGATGCAGCGCGTCGCAAAGGAGAAGCCCGAGAAGGTCGTCTTCGTTCTCAACAAGGCCGACAAGTCGCCGTTTTTCGAAAAGATGTTCCGCGATGCGTGGGGGGAGGCGGTAACGGGTAATGGGGAACGGGTTGAGCCGCTTTGGGTTAAGTCAATCTCCACGACCGATGGCGGCGCAAAGCCAGTCCTCGATGCGCTCTTTGGCTTTGCAGAAGAAGGCGAGCTTCTTTTCGATGAAGACATCGTAACGGACTATCCACGCAAGCTCGCGATAGCCGACGTGATACGCGAGAAGTATCTTGCCCATCTCCACCAGGAGGTGCCGCACGAACTCGGGATAATAGTAAAGCGTGTCGTTGACGAGGGGTCGCGCTGGAAGTCCGAAGCCGAGGTGCTCGTCAACCGTCCTTCGCAGAAGCCGATAGTCATCGGCAGGGCGGCGTCCACGATAAAGGCCGTTCGCAAGGCGGCGGAACGCGAGCTTAAGGAAGTGTTTGGTGTTCCCGTCTCGCTGGAACTCTGGGTGAACGTCGAGCCCAACTGGATGAAGAACCAGAAACTGCTCGCCGAAATGGGCTACCTTGGAGGGTTGGTCTGATGGTCGTCCACCGCCTGTCACTCGTCGCAGTTCTCTCCATTGCGCTGTCCTCTGCGTTTGGCGACGAACTTGATATCGCGCGCGGGGCGCTTCGAGAGGGGCTTTGGGATGTCGCTCGTGCACATGCTGCCAAGTCGGAAGATCCCGCCGCCCGCGTAGTCATAGTCGAGAGCTATGCCCGTGAAGGCAAGTGGAAGGAGCTTCTTGACGCCATTGAGGGATGGAACAACCCCGAGGACGAGCAGTTGGTCTACTACCGCGCGCTTGCGCTCGCCGAGACGGGTAAGATGGCGCAAGCGGGATTTGCAATTTCAGATAGAAAATTCTCCGATCCTGCGTATATGCGCCTCGCTACGCGTCTCAAGGCGCGCATCGCGATGTCGGAGAAGGGCGCCTCAGAGGCGCTCAAGATCATGAAGGACGGGCCAGAGCTGCTTGCCGACGAGGAATCCGAGATGTTCGCAGCCGACCTTATGGCCGAAACGGGGGACAGGACTGGAGCGGAAAATATATGGCGAGACGTGGCGGCACGCGGCACGAACGCGAGCGAGCGGGCTTTTGCGTTTGCGAGCGTAAACCTTGATGACGAGCAGCTTCTCCGCGCTGCGTTCGAACGCAGCGTTTCGGCGGAAATGAAGCGCAAAGCCGGCTACGCCCTCGGAAAGAAGCTCCTTTCAAGCACAAACACCGTCGACGAAGGGGCGACGATTGTCCGCGGACTCGTGCGAGACGCCCCCGACGCGGTCGGCGCTCGCGACGGCTTCATGGCGATTGCCGACGCGTATTTCGCGTGCGGTCGCTTTGCTGACGCCGTGTCTGTGTACAAGGAGACCTTTGACACGTGGCCGGACTCAAAGAACTTATACCGCCTTCAGGACGGGCTTGGCTGGGCTCTCACGAAGCTTGGCAAACACGACGAGGCGCTTGAGGCATTCGTCAGGGCCGAGGAAACCGCCGCCACGGACGAGGAAAGGGCGAGCGCGATCGTTAAGCAGGGTGATGTGCTTGCTGCGTCGGGCAAGACTGAAGAGCCGTACGCCAAGTACAGGTCGGTGCTTTCAAAATATCCCGCCACAGATTCTGCAGCTCGCATCAAGGACATCGTTCGTATCAAGGACGTCGAGGACCGCGGACGTGAGCTTTACGGTATGTACCGGTTCGACGAGGCCCAGAAGGCGTTCAGGGAAGTTGCGGAGAAGCATCCTGCGAGCAAGCCGCGGATGGACTATCTCGAGGCGATGTGCATGTACGGACAGGGGCTTGACGAAGAGGCAGTGAAGCATGTCAGGCGCATTGCCGCGGAATCGTCCGACGCCCGCACGAAGGCGATGGCCGTCCTTTGGCTTGCCAAGCACTCCTACAACCGCGGCGCCTGGCAGGAGGCGCGCAAGCTTTTCGCGGAATATGCGGAGAAGTCGCCGGATTCGCCGGACGCCCCCGAGGCGCTCGTGTGGTCAGCGCGCGCTGCATTTGCCGAAAACGACTTCCAGTCGGCGATACAGACGGCGACGCGCCTTGCCGAGAAGTATCCCGGTTCGCCGTCGTCGCTGCGCGGACTTCTAGTCCAGGGCGAGGCGCTTATCGAGCTTGCGCGGTTCGACGAGGCCGTTCTTGTCCTCGAGAGGGTCGCTCTTGCCGACGGCGTGGATGCCGCGGACAAGCTGAGCGCGCGGCTTCTCGGTGCCGACGCGCTTTTTGCAATGGGCGCCGACAATCCCGTTCGCTACCAGGAGGCGCTCGAGGCCTACCGCGGCGTCCGCGACGGCGAGAAGCTTTCGCCGAGCCAGCGCATTTCTGTTTCCTACAAGGTCGCCAAGACCCTCGAGAAGCTGAAGCGCGTCGACGAAGCGGTTGATCGCTACTACACCGACGTCGTCTTCGCGTATCGCGAGGCACGAGCCCGAAACGAGCGCATGGACGACGAGGCGCGCGCTGCTTTCTCCCGCGCTGCGTTCTGGCTTGCCGACGAATTCGAATCCCGCGGCCGCGACTACCAGGCCGTGAACGTCCTTCGTCTCGTCGTAGCGAGCGACGTGCCGGCGTCGGCCGAGGCGGCGAAGCGCGTCGAGCGCATCAAGAAGAAAGGAAACTTCCTATGACGATATCTGGCGGACCCGTTTTCTGGCTTCTCGCGACGCTTGCCGTCGCAGCCGTCGTGATCTTCTTTGAGCGCTTCTTTGAGCTGAGGCGTGTTCAGATCGACTGGCAGGATTTCGTGAAGGGAGTCATCAACGTCCTCGCCAGCGGCAACGCAGACGAGGCCCTTGCGATATGCGAGGACACGGCCGTTCCCGTCGCCAACGTCGTTGCGACGGCGATTCGCCACCGCGATGCCAGCGCCCGCGTACTGAGGGAAGCCGTAGATTCGCAAGGCCGCGCCGAGATCGGGCGCCTTGACCGCCGTCTCGCCGCTCTCGCGATCATAGGGCAGATAGCGCCTCTCCTCGGCCTTCTCGGGACGGTTGTCGGCTTCATCAAGACGGTCCTAATCGTCAATTCCCAGGAACTCGTCGCTCGTGCCGATCTTCTCAATGCGTCCATGGAGGCGCTTCTCGCGGCGGCGCTCGGCCTTGGCGTCGCGATTCCAGTGGCCGTAATGTACGGAATGCTCCGTGTCCGCATGGAGCGCATTGTCGTCGAGATGGAGGCCGCGGCGAGCCAGATCACCGGATACATTTCCACGAGGGAGGCGAAGAAGTGAGCCCCTGGAAGTGGACACCTGAGCGTACGCAGGGAATATGGCGGCACGGGCCGTCATGGCTCAAGCCGTTTGCGGCCGCGGTTCCGTGGCTCACAGTCCTGTTGCTCCTGCTCATGCTCCACATCATCGGCGGCACGCTTGTGACAGAGAGGGGCATCCTCTTCGACCTTCCCGATTCGAGCGGCCTCGACGAAGGCGAACACGCGTCTCTCGTCGCGCTTGTCATGCCGATGCCGCACGAAACGCTCGTCTTCTTTGACGACGGGCGCTACACCATGGGGGACGAGACTTCCGCGGCGGCGTTCTGTTCGCATCTCGAGGATCGCTTGTCCCGGCTTGACCGCAAGACTCTTCTCGTCCTCGCCGACCGCCGAGTGGCGACCGGTGAAATCATGAAAATCGCGGCGCTTGCCAGACGCAGTGGCGTTGAAAGCGTCCTTTTCGCCGAGAAGAGGGCGGGAAAGGTGGACGAATGAGCGAATGGCGTCCGCGTCCGCTGCGTTCTCTGAGCCGTGAAGCGATTTCGCTTCTTGAAATTGCCGTTATACCGGCAGCCATTGCGTTCATGTTCCCCTACGATGCAGTCGGTTTCCGCGCTAACAAACGCGATAGCGGGCGCAAGCCAACGTGCGCTTTCGTCACCCTAACCGACGAGGAAGAGCGCGTCGCGCTCGCCGCGGCGAGGACGGCATGGCAGGTCGACGCGAAGGGCGTAAAGTGGATGAAGCCGGAATCTGGCCCGGGCGAACTCCCGCCGATGCCGGTCGTCTTCGTTATCCCCGAGCGTCCAGTGCGCGGCACATCTGCCGCGTCAGCGGAATATATGCCAAATTCGCTGCCGCCGACCGTCGCCGCGCCAGCTCCGGTGATTATCGCACCGGACGAGAACATGGGCGTAGAGACGAAGCAGCCATTTTCAAAGGAAGATCTTCTTAAATTACGTTGAAAGGAGCAGTCATGACACAGAACCAGGTTCTAAAGGCGTTCAAAGACACAGGCGCACTTCTCGAAGGGCACTTCGAGCTTAGGTCCAAGCTGCATTCAAACCGCTACTTCCAATGCGCAAACGTTCTCAGGTTTCCGCGCATTGCGGAGAAGCTATGCCGTGCAGTGACGCGCGAAGCAGTCAAGTCGGGGAAGCTCGGCAAGAAGATAGACGGCGTGATATCGCCCGCGGTAGGCGGAATCCTCGTCGGCCACGAAGTCGCGCGCGAGCTCAACGTGAAGTGCATCTTCGCCGAGAAGGTACAGGGCAAGGGCGTTGATGCGACAGGCAAGCCCAACACCGTTCTCGCTCTCCGCCGCTTCTCGATCAAGAAGGGCGAGCGCTATGTCGTCGCAGAGGATGTCGTGACGAAGGGCGGGCGCGTCCAGGAAACGATCGATCTCGTGAAGGCGGCAGGCGGCAAGGTTGCCGGCGTTGTCCTGCTCGTCGACCGATCCGGCGGCAAAGTGAAATTCGGGCGCATCCCGATGTTCTCGCTCATGCAGATGACTCCCGAGACTTGGACTGCCGCGGAGTGCCCGATGTGCAAGGCGGGAACGAAGCCCGTTCACCCTGGATCGTAAGACGATGTTCGATTCGGTTGAAGACTGCCTTGAGGCGCTGAAGCGCGGCGAAATCGTCCTCGTGACGGACGATGCCGATCGTGAGAACGAAGGCGACTGCATTTGCGCGGCGGAGTTCGCGACGTGCGAGAACGTCAATTTCATGGCGACGTTTGCGCGCGGGCTCATCTGCATGCCGATGAGCAGGGCGTGGTGCCGCAAGCTCGACCTTCCGCAGATGGTGGTGCAGAACACGGACAACCACCAGACCGCGTTCACCGTTTCAATTGACGCAGCTTCGACTACGACCGGAATTTCCGCCGCGGAGCGTTCGATAACGGCGCTTGCCTGCGTCAGCGACGGCGTGAAACCTTCTGACTTCAGGCGCCCCGGTCACATGTTTCCGCTTGAAGCGCGCGAAGGCGGCGTGCTGAAGAGGGCCGGACACACTGAGGCGACGGTCGATCTCTGCCGTCTCGCGGGGCTTAAGGAAGTCGGGCTTTGCTGCGAGATAATGAAGAACGACGGAACGATGGCGCGTCTCGACGACGTCGCTGCGTTCGCGAAACAACACGGCCTCAAGATGATGACGATTGCTGACCTCATCGCCTATCGCCGCAAAGTCGACAAGCTCGTCGAGAAGGTCGAGGAAGTCGATCTTCCGACCGATCACGGTCATTTCCGCCTCAGCATGTACAAGAGCCGCATCACGGGGCTTGAGCATCTTGCGCTTGTGAAGGGGAAGGTGGATGACGGAGCGCCAGTTCTCGTGCGCGTCCACTCCGAGTGCTTCACCGGAGACGTCCTCGGTTCCGAGCGGTGCGACTGCGGGCCGCAGCTCCATACCGCGATGGAGATGGTGGAGCGCGAGGGGCGCGGAGCCGTTCTCTACATGCGCCAGGAAGGGCGCGGGATCGGACTTGAGAACAAGCTTCACGCCTATCGCAAGCAGGAAGAGGGGCTCGACACCGTCGAGGCGAATGTCGCCCTCGGCTTTGCGCCGGATCTGCGCGACTATGGCGAAGGCGCGCAGATTCTCGAGGATCTTGGCATAAGCAAGGTACGGCTCATGACGAACAATCCCTGCAAGGTGAAGGGGCTTGACGGCTATGGCATCGAGATTGTCGAGCGAGTGCCAATTGTAATCCCCGCAAACGCCCACGACAAGCGCTATCTTGACACCAAGCGCGAGAAGATGGGCCACATCCTTTAAAGCAGAATGCGTTCGGCGGTGGCCGAAGGAACCTCCTCTGGGAACCTTTGGCGAATACGCCGAATCCCCTCGCTTGGTGTGTATTAGAGTCGTGTTTGGATTGTGAAAATATGCGAAAATAGGCGATTTTTTAGCCCCCGGAGCGGACGAAAAAATGGTATAATATTCCCATCCAAAAAGGATGGGAAAAATGGCTGAAGAACAGGGCAATTACAACGCCGAAAACATACAGGTTCTCGAGGGCATGGAGGCAGTCAGGAAACGCCCCGCAATGTACATCGGAGACACGGGCGAACGCGGCTACCACCACCTGGTTTACGAAGTAGTAGATAACTCGATCGACGAGGCTCTCGCTGGCTACTGCTCGATGATCGACGTCATCATCAACCCTGATGGCTCTCTCACTGTCCAGGACAACGGCCGCGGCATTCCGGTCGACATGCACCCGACCCAGCACAAGCCCGCGATCGAAGTCGTGCTCACGATTCTCCACGCCGGCGGCAAGTTCGACGGCTCCAACTACAAAGTCTCCGGCGGTCTTCACGGCGTCGGCGTCTCGTGCGTCAACGCGCTTTCCGACTGGATGAAGGTCGACGTCAAACGCGACGGAAAGATCCACCACATCGAGTTCTCTCGCGGCCATGTCACGAAGCCGCTCGAAGTCGTCGGCGAGTGCGGCGACGAGACTGGCACTAAGGTTACGTTCTTCCCCGATCACACGATCTTCTCCTGCCGCGCATTCAAGTGGGAGATTCTCTGCGCGCGTCTCCGCGAGCTCGCGTTCCTCAACAGGGGCGTCACGATTCACTTCCGCGACGACGAGGGCGATGCGCATCACGAAGAGACTTTCCACTACGATGGTGGCATAGACGAGTTCGTCGAGTATCTCAACCAGAACAAGAAGCCGCTCTCGCCCGTCATCCACTTCGAGGGCGCCAAAGAGGGAACGACCGGCATGGTTCAGGCCGAGATATCCCTCCAGTACACCGACAGCTACTCGACGCTCGAGCAGACCTACTGCAACAACATCCACACCATCGAGGGCGGCACTCATCTCTCCGGCTTCCGCCGCGCGCTCACTTCGACAATCAACAAGTACGGCGCGGACAACAAGCTCATCAAGGAGAAGGACAACCTGACGGGCGACGACATGCGCGAGGGCTTGACCGTCGTCGTCAGCGTCAAGGTCCCGCAGCCGCAGTTCGAAGGCCAGACAAAGACGAAGCTCGGCAATGGCGAAGTAGACGGCATCGTCGGCTCGATCGTGGCCGACAAGCTCATGACTTTCTTCGAGGAGAATCCCTCGGTCGCAAAGATCGTCATCGAAAAGACGCTTCTCGCAGCACGCGCCCGAGAGGCCGCGCGTGCCGCTCGCGAGTCGACGAGGCGCAAGGGCGTGATGGACGGTCTCTCGCTTCCCGGGAAGCTCCGCGACTGCTCCGAGCGCGATCCTGCGAAGACAGAGCTCTTTCTCGTCGAGGGTGATTCTGCAGGCGGCTCGGCGCAGACCGGCCGCGACCGTGCGACTCAGGCGATTCTCCCCTTGCGCGGCAAGGTGCTCAACGTCGAGAAGGCACGTATCGACCGCATGCTCGCGAACGCAGAGATAAGGACTCTCATCACCGCGATCGGCTGTGGCTTCGGCGAGGAGTGGGATGTTTCCAAGGCGCGTTACCACAAGATCGTCATCATGACCGATGCCGATGTCGACGGCGCGCACATCAGGACGCTTCTTCTCACGTTCTTCTATCGCAAGATGCCCGAGCTCATCGAGAAGGGCTATGTCTATCTTGCCCAGCCGCCGCTCTACAAGGTCGAGCGCAAGAAGAAGATCGAATACGTCCTCACCGACGGCGAGCTTACGCAAAAGCTCCTGACGCTCGGTCTTGACGACTTCGAGGTGAAGGGCAAGGACGGCACGGTGCTTGACGCCGAGAAGGCGAAAGAGTTGATGATGCTTCTCGCCGAGATTGAGGCGACTTGCAAGATGGTCGAGGAGCGCGGGTTCAGGCCCGAAGAGCTCGTGCGAGACGAGGCCGCGACGGGCTCTGGCGCGTCTATGCTCAAGAAGGAGTTCTCGTCGCTCTCCGCATACGGCTACGGACCAGACGACTACTTCGGCCCGCCGTCGATCACGGGGGCCGCGCCTGCGAGCGGAAAGCTGAAGAAACTCCTCGACGACGTGCGCGCGCACGGCAAGCAAGGACTTTCGATCTACCGATTCAAGGGTCTTGGCGAAATGGACGACACAGAGCTCTACGAGACGACGATGAATCCGGCGACGCGGCACATGCTTCGCGTAAAGCTGAACGATGCCGTTGCCGCAGACCAGATGTTCTCGCTTCTCATGGGCGACGAGGTCGAGCCGCGCCGCAAGTTCATCGAGGACAACGCGCTCAATGTCCGCAACCTCGACTTCTGATAGCATGGCCGACACAGCGAAGGTCCGAGCGAGGGGATTCGGCGTATTCGCCGAGGGCTCCCCGAGGAGGAGCCTTCGGGTGGCGGACATGCACGCTGCGTCGTCTAAAGTGTTGGTGCTTGGAAAGGGCTCGAGCGGGAAGGCCGCGGCGGCGCTTGCCGAGTCGCAAGGGCATCAGGTCGAATTCGCAGACGGCATTGGGCTTGTCGTTGCGAGTCCTGGCGTGCGCGTCATGAGCGAGCTTGAGTATGGCTGCCGCGAGTTAAAGCGGCTTGGAGTGAAGATGCTCGCCGTCACCGGCTCGAAGGGAAAATCGAGCGTAGTGAAACTTGTCGCGGATGCACTTAATCTTGCGGGGTTTCACGCGACACCGTGCGGGAACTATGGGCTCCCGGTTTCGGAGCTCGCCAATCAACTTTCAACTTTCAACTTTCAACTTTCAACTCAACCATGGGCGGTCGTAGAAGTCTCGTCGTTTATGCTCGAGACAACTGTGCTGCCGCCAGACACTTTCGAGGCCGTCGCGATACTCAACTTACAGGAAGACCATCTCGATCGTCACGGCTCGGTCGAGGTATATCATGCGCTTAAGCGGCGGCTTGTAGAGTTTGCGAAGGTTGGGTTTGCGCCTGGCGACGCTCAATGCGACACGGCGGCAGTCCCAAAGGGGTGTTACTTCGACAACGATGTCCTGCGCGTCAACGGTGCCTATGCCGTCGCGCTGATGCGCGCGGCAGGACTGGATGACGCGGTGATTGAGCGCGCGTTTCGCGAGTTTGAGCCGCTACCGCACCGATTCCAGACGGTCGCGGAGCTGGACGGTGTCAGATATGTCGATGACTCTAAGGCGACCTCCGTCGCGGCGCTTGTCGCGGGAGTCGCGATGTCTGGCGAGAAAACGCGCCTGATCGCCGGTGGGCTCCCCAAGGGAGACGACCCGAAAATCGCCTTGCCCATCTTGACAGAGCGGGTCAAAAAAGTGTATCTTATTGGCCATAGCGCAGAGTTGTTCTGCTCGGCCTGGAAGGATGCCGTAGACTGCGAGGTCTGCGAAACTCTTGACAGGGCCGTGGAGGCGGCGAGGCGCGAAGCGGAGAAGGGCGATACGGTGCTCCTTTCGCCTGGAACCGCGAGTTTCGATCAGTTTCAAAGTTTCGGGGAACGCGGAGATGTCTTCGCGTCACTCGTAAAAAAAGAAGGACAAAAAACAACATGAACAAGCTCGGCATCGTTCTCGGAATAGCCGCGGTCGCTGTGATCGCCGGCTGCAAGGACCCCAACTATCAGCGCAAGACGCCGAAAGGCGAGGTGAAGGACATTGGGACGCAGGTCGAACCGACCCCCGAGCCCGACACGCCAATCGTCACAGAGGAGAAGCACTGCACCTGCCCTCCCGGCACGAAGCACACCGAGCCCTGCCAGTGCGGTGCGCCAGACTGCCAGTGCGTCGTCGTCAAGACGGAAGTCAAACCGCTTCCTCCGCCGGAGCCCGAGTACACTGTCTACATCGTGCAGCGCGGCGACTATCTCGCGAAGATTTCGAAGAAGTACAACGTGACGATCAACTCGATAAAGCGTCTCAACAACCTGAAGGACGACAACATCCGCATTGGCCAGAAGCTCAAGCTCCCCGGCAAGCTTGAAATCGGCGAGCAGAAGGTCCCCGAGGGTGCGTTTGCAAAGCCGACTAAGACCACTGCCAAGAAGCCCTACGCCGCCTACACCGGTGCGACGAAGGAGTATGTCGTCAAGTCCGGCGACACGCTCGGCGCGATTGCCTACGGCAATGGCATCAACATCCGCCAGCTCAAGGAGCTTAACGGTCTTACGTCCGACTCGCTCAAGATCGGCCAGAAGCTGAAGGTGCCTGCCGAGAAGGTTGTTACAGTCAAGAAGGTCGAGCCGAAGGCCGCCGAGCCAGCGGTCAAGGCGCCAGTCGAAGCACCTGTCGAACCAGTTGCGGCTCCTGTAGAGCCGACGGTTGAAACGCCTGTCGCGCCCACCGTCGAAGAGACCTCTGCCCCCGCGCTGACCTACACTGTCCAAGAGGGGGAGGATCTTACCGACATCTCGATCCGCTTCGGCGTGACCGCCGCCGCGGTGCGCGAACTCAACAACCTCGGCGAGAACGACAAGCTCGTCGCCGGACAGATACTGAAGCTTCCTCCCGAAGCGCAGCAGCAGTAACAAGCAGTGCGCAAGTCCGCACTATTTGCCTTCGCCCTGGTTGTCGCGGCTCTCGTGGCGCTGGGGCTGATTGTTCTCTCGAGCGCGAGCGAGGCGAACGGAATACGGCTTCACAAGGACGCGTACTTCTTTCTCAAGAGGCAGTTCCTTTACATTGGCGTCGGGATCGTCGTCGCCGTTGTCGCAGCGTTCGTGGATTACCACACTTGGCGCGACATCCCTGGGCTTGCGTGGCTGCTTTACGCCGCCGTTGCGATTCTTCTCCTTTTCGTCTTTCCGCAGCTTGGCGGTCGTGCGGTCAACGGGTCGTTCCGCTGGATTAACCTCGGACCGGTCAACATACAGCCGAGCGAGTTCGCGAAGCTCGCGATCGTCATCGTCCTTGCCGTGTGGCTTGACCGCGCGGCGTGGCGCGTCGAGCTGTTTACGAAGGGGCTTGTCGTACCGGGGCTGCTTATCGCGGTCTACGCAGGACTTGTCATCAAGGAGCCGGACTTCGGATCAGTTATGGTGATAGGCCTGTCGGGCGGACTTGTCATGTTCGTTGCGGGCGTGCGGCTCAGGCATATAATCCCGGCGGGCCTCGCGGGCGCTTCGCTTGCCGCCGTCGTGATGATGTTCAATGCAAACCGCATGAGGCGCATTATGGCGTTTGTCCACTCGGTCTTCGGCAGCGGCCAGGAGGTCGTGGAGAAAGTTACTACCGCGAATATGGACCCCGCCGCCTATCAGGCGCACATGGCGCTTGTCGCGATAAAGAACGGCGGACTCTGGGGCGTTGGGCTTGGCGAGTCGATGCAGAAGCAGTACTACCTCCCCGAATGTCACACCGACTTCATCTTCGCCGTCGGCGCCGAGGAGCTTGGTCTTTTCTTTTCCATTGCCGTAATCGTCCTCTTCCTTGCTTTCTTCTGCATCTCGGTGTATATCGCACGCAATGCTTCCGACAGGTTCGGGCGCTTTCTCGTGATCGGCATGGCGTTCATAATCTTCTTCCAGGCGATGTTCAATCTCGGCGTCGTATGCGAGGCGCTGCCGACGAAGGGAATGGCCCTGCCGTTCTTCAGCTACGGCGGCACGAATCTACTGAGCGCTTTCTTTGCCGTCGGCACGATACTTTCCGTCGGCATACACTCCTATCGCGACAAGAAGCGCGTATTGGCGCGAAGCGTCCTCATGAGGTGACGCCATGCCGACTGCGCATCCAGAGTTCACCGTCTCTTCGCTGACGTCCGCGCTGAAGCGCACGATAGAGGGCGGCTTCTCCAAGGTCGTCGTGGAGGGCGAGGTAAGCGGCTGGAAACGTTATCCGTCGGGACATTGCTACTTCACGCTCAAGGATGAAGGAGCGCAGATTTCCGCGGTGATGTTTGCGGGACAGTACGAATCGAGCTGCAAGCGCCATCCAGAACTTGACGCCGGGCTCAAGGACGGCGCTAAAATCAAGGTCTATGGCAACGTGACCGTCTACCCACCGCGCGGCAACTACCAGATCGTCGTCCTTTCCGCGACGCTCGCGGGGCTTGGCGACCTGATGCAGAGGTATCTCGAGCTCAAGGCGAAGCTTGAGGGAGAAGGGCTTTTCGACCCTGCGCGAAAGCGAGCGCTGCCCTCGATGCCGAGGCGCATAGGAATTGTCACGAGCGAAGCCGGCGCCGTGATACACGACATGTGCACCGTCCTGACGCGCAGGTTCCCGAATCTCGAGATACGGCTTTTCCCCGCGCAGGTGCAGGGCGCGGACGCGCCGAAGACGATCATCGCCGGCATCGAGTATTTCAACCGCGAAGACTGCGACTTCAAGCCCGATGTGCTCATCGTTGCACGCGGCGGCGGTAGCTTTGAGGATCTCTTCTGCTTCAACGACGAAGCGCTCGTCCGCGCCGTTGCGGCTTCGAAGGTCCCGACGATTTCCGCAGTGGGCCACCAGACAGACTACACGCTCTGCGACTTTGCCGCCGACGTCCGCGCGGGAACGCCGTCGATTGCCGCCGAAATTGCAGTTCCCGTGCTTGCCGATCTGCGCGACCGGCTTGCATCGTTCGATTCGCAGCTTGCAAAGGCGCTTCGCGCCAAATACGAATGGTTCGCGCAGAGGACGGACCATCTTTCCTCGGCGCTCGTTCCCGCTCTCCAGGCGAAGGCCGCAGATGTCGCGCACCGCATAGAATCGCTATCCAGCGCGCTTGGCTCTTCCGTCGTACTCGGCTTCACGAGGAGAGAGGCAGCTTTCGACAGGGTCAGGGAAAAGCTCGCACTGCTTTCGCCGTACTCGGTCCTCGAGCGCGGATATTCGCTCACGACGGACAAGGATGGAGCTGTCGTGAAGTCTGCTGATCAGGTCGTCCGTGGCGATGTGCTGCACACGCGCCTCGCGAACGGGGAAATAGCGAGTGAAGTTAGCTACTTAAAAAGGAGTACATAGACATGCAAATTACAAAACGCGAATTTTTAAAGAAGCTCGGCATTGGCGGCGCGGCGTTTGCAACCGGCGCAGCGCTTGGCGATGAATACGTTCCCGACAAAAGCCGTCTACCGATTGGCAGCTGCGGAGACCCAGAAAACGTCTGGTTCGGGAAGCACATCTTTCCTCTTCCCCACACGCTCGAGGACGGGCCGAGCGCCTTCCTGAAGGACGGAAAGGTGTTTCAGCCGGCGCGAGAGCTGCCGATTTTCCACGAGACAGATGTCGTTGTCGTCGGCGGAGGCCCTGCCGGATTCGCTGCCGCAGTGTCGGCTGCGCGGACTGGCGCGAAAGTCGCCCTCGTGGAGCGCTATGGGTCGCTTGGCGGTCTTTTCACGAATGGCATGGTGCTGCTCGTTCTTGCGACTTGTGCGAACAGGGACGGCAAGTGGGATCTCGTCACGCGCGGTGTATGTGAGGAGCTCATGCTTCGTGCTGGCAAGCTCGGGAAGACCTTCTGCAGCTTGCCGGAACCAAGCTATCCACAGAAGCACTGGCAGCCGACTATTGATCCCGAGGCGGCAAAGGTGATAATGGACGAGATGATCGCCGAGAACAAAGTGGAGATGTTCTTCCATTCCTGGGGCGTCGATGTTATCCAGGACGGAAATGCAGTGAAGGGCGTCGTGTTTGAGTCGAAGCAGGGTCGTCAGGCAATCCTCGCACGCGAGGTTGTCGACTGCACGGGCGATGCCGACATGCTCTTCCTCGCTGGCGGAGACTACAACCAAGTGACTTGCCCCATTTCGACGGTGTTCCGCTGGGCAAACATGGATACGATCAAGCCACCGCAAGGCACCACGGCTCAGTTCCCGCTACATGGCAACGAAGGCAATCCCGATGCGCGCTGGGGTGGGGCAAGCATGATCACCGGCAACGGGCTTTCGGTGCGTGACCTCTCCGCTGTGGAGGTGGAGCAGCGCCGGCTCAACTGGAAACAGGTCATGAAGATGCGCTCGACGCCGGGTTGGGAGAACGTCTATACGTCGAATTCCGCCTCTCAGATCGGGCTGCGCCAGTCGCGGCTTATCGCGGCGGAATACGTCATGGGGCGCAAGGAGATCGTAGAGGAGAACGACAAGTTCTCAGATTGCATCGGCTGGTGCGGCGTAGACGGTCCTCACAAGGCGTTCCGCGTCTCGTACAGGCAGATCCTGCCGAAGAAAGTCGAAAACCTGCTCTGCGCCGGACGTTGTCTCGGGAAGGGCGACTCGATTGACACCTTCCGGCTGATTGCGCCTTGTTTCATGACTGGCCAGGCCGCCGGCATAGCGGCGGGTCTTGCTGCGCAGAAGGGCGTCGCGCCGCGCGCTCTCGCGTATTCGGACATTGCAAAGGCACTTGATGCGCAGGGCGTATATCACGAATAGGTAGCCGTGTAGAACGTGTAGAACTTGTAGAAAGTCTGCATGATCTACATGGCTGCAACTGGTCCAAGTTGGAGAGATTACAAAGAAAAGAGACGTCCGCGTTGCGGGCGTCTCTCATCTTTTTGACCTTGAAAAATTCTTAGGCCTCGGGTTTGGTCTTCTTGAGACCAAGGCCGCGGCTTCCTTCCTTCCATTCCCCGCGCTTCTGGAGGAGGTCTACGCGCTCGAAACGCTTCAGGACGTTGCGCTTCGAGACGATCTTGCCGGAACCCTTAAGAGATGCATGCTGGCTCATTTTCTGCTATTCCTTTCGATTGCGAGAAAGTATATCATTTCTCGGCGGCGGTTTCAACCGCCTTTTGGGGTTCGGCGGCATTTTCCGTTCCGGCTGCCGGGGTCGGCTCGGCCTTCGGGAGTTCCGGAGGAGGAAGCAGGAACTTGTAGTCGTCGGCTGCCTTTATGTTGGCCTTGCGGAGAATGTCCTGCAGGAACTCGCCGATATTGGAGCGCTCATCGCGATCCCTGAGGACCTTAATGACCTCGGCCTCGTCTGGAATCTTCTCTTCGGAAGGCGCCTTGACGAGAATGTGGCTCGCCTTGACGGACTCGGGCTCGGCGGGCGTCTCGCCCTTTGCCTCAGTTGCGGGCTTCTTCTCGGTCACTAGGATGATGTGGTATCCAAAGGACGTCTTTACGATGTCGGAGACCTTGCCGACGGGCAACTCAAATGCCGCCTTGTCGAACTCTGGAACCATCTGGCCGTGGGTGAAGAACCCGAGGTCGCCGCCTTTGCTCCCAGACGGACAGTCGGAATTTCCCTTCGCGAGCTCGGCGAATTTCGCGGCCTTTTCGGCTTCGGGAGTGGTGTCGATCTGGGCTTTCAGCTCCTTGATCTTCTTTTCCGCCTCGGCCGCCTTCGCAGGAATGTCCTTGTTCTTCTCCTTGATGTCGTTGACGATTTCCTTCGCCTTGGCCGTGTAGTCCGTCTTGTTCTTTGACGAGACTTCGCCTTCAATCATTTTTTCGATGAGCGCCTGGTTTTTGAACTGCGACATCACGTAGTCCTTGGGCAAGGGCATCTTCTCGGCGAACTCGTCGATTGTCTTGGGCGCGTCCGGACGTCCTTCGAACTTCTTCAGGACCTTGTCGGCAAAGGCCTTGAAGTCGTCGTCGCTGAGCTTGTAGCCGAGTTCAGTTGCCTTGGTTACGACGACGTTGTCAAGTATGAACGACTGTGCGATCTGCGCCGCAATCATGCGCTTCTGGTAGGCGAGCTGCTCGGCGGGGAGATTGTTGCCTTCTTTCTTGAGGATTTCCGTGAGGATTTCGTCGACCTTCTCGGCGATTGCGCCGCGAGTGAGATCCTTGCCGCCGGCGGACACCATCACCTCTTTCGGGTCTTCCGCTGGCGCGGCCGCCACGTCTGGGGCGACGTCGGTCGTTTCGTTCTTTGAGCATCCGGCGACGAGCGCCGCGGCGACGAGCGCCGTGCCTACTATCTTAATCTTGGCCATCTTCTGTTCCTTCTTCGTTGTTGGAAATCATCCTCAGGACGGTCCGCCTCGTTTCCGGGGCAGAATCCAGGTGGAATGCATAGAATACACCAATTGCCCTTGCCGCGTCCAGTAGAATCTGCAAGTTATTTTCGCTTTCAGGATCGTTTATGCAACGGGCGACCTCTCGCGATATGGGCATCTGGCGCTCTCCGCGCAGCGAAAACGAGCCCGATTCTGCCTCTATTTCCGGCGAAAGCCCTGAAAGGGCGAGGATTTTGAGCTCGAAGTCGAGGAGCGTCGCGACGAGTCGGCGCGGCGAATGCGCCGCGTTGTCTGCAAGGGAGTCGAGGGCGGCCTCGAGGGTGGAGTGCCATGCGCCAGATTCGCCGCCGTGCGGCGCGAGCGTCGCGACCTGCGCGCGCATGTGCTCCGCGAGGACGAGCGCGCGGTAGTTCGAGCGCAGATTTTCGCGCGTTGCCAAGGGCGAACACTCGCGCAACGCATGGAGCTCGCCCTTTGCGCGCGAGTAGTAGACAATTTCGCAAGTGTAGTTCAGGTCGTATTGTCCAAGGAACGCGCTCTTGGGCCTGACTGCGCCCTTGACGACGGTAGTGACAGGGCCGTCCGAGGTCATCCACCGCACGATGTGGCTTGTGCGAGACCATGGCCTTATGTCGAGGCAGATGGCCTCTGTCTTCGTGGTTTCGCCAGCCATTTCAGATTGCCGTTCCGATGAGCGTGTGGCCTTTCGACTCGACGATGCGAACGCGGACGAGCGACTTTCGCGGCAGATGTGTGTTGGGACACGAGCACCAGAGGTATTCGGAAGTCCAGCCGGAACAGGTGTCCTCGTCTTCCACCACGATTTCCGTCGCCTTGCCTATGAAGTGCTTTGCAAAGGCAGTGCGCTTCTTGTCTGCTATCAATGACAGCTCCTTTGCGCGGGCCTTGCGGATTTCGGGGGGGACGATATGTGGCAAGGCTGCCGCCGAAGTTCTCGGACGTTCGGAGTAGGGAAAGACATGGACTCGCGAGAAGGGGTCGTGCTCGAGCATCCCCTTGGTCGCCATGAAATCGAGGTCTCCTTCGCTTGGAAAGCCGGTCATGAGGTCGCAGCCCATTCCGGCGTCGGGAATCTGCTTTTGTATCGCGCAGACGAGATCTTTGACATCCTTGATGAGGTAGGGCCGCTTCATCGCGGTGAGTATCCTGTTCGACGCAGACTGCACGGGGATGTGCATAAAGCGGCAGACGTTGGAATTGCCGGCCATTGTCGCGACTACGTCGATTGCGACGTCGGACGGTTCGAGCGAGCCGAGGCGGATGCGGCAATCTGGCGACAGCGCAGCGAGGGCAGCGAGAAGTTCGGGGAGTCGCTTCCCGCTCGAGCAATAGAGCGAGAGGTTGCAGCCCGTTACGACTATTTCGTGGTAGCCGGCGTCGATGAAGCGCTTCGCCTTGTCGAGAACGGCGTCTAAGTCGACCGACGTAGACTGGCCCCTGAACTTCGGGACTATGCAAAAGGAGCATTTGCCAGCACACCCGTCCTGGACTTTCAGGTAGGCGCGGGCCGTCCGCGTGGGGACGGGAACGACGTCTGTCGCCTTGTGGAGGGCGCCGGGGGCGTGTTGCACGGCGATTTTCGCCGTGTGGCCGACGGGAAGGCAGCCCTCTATCAGAAGCCGCTTTAGCGGATACTTCTTCCTTATGTGCGCGATGAGGTGCTCGCATTCGTGTTGGGCGCGGCGCGTCACCGAGCAGCCGCGCACCACTATGATGTCGGCGTCTGAATGGCTGTTCGTAAGCTCCCATCCGGCCGCGAGGTACTCCGCCTCCTGGTCGAGCGCCTCTGCGCGGTTCAATCTACAGCCGAATGTCTCAAAGCAAGCTTTCATTGGTCATAGATTATACCATAATTCCTCCGCTCGAAACGCCATAGGATTCTGCTGCCGATTTTGGTATAATCTTCTGCATGGACAAACGTCTTAAGGAATACATCAAGAGCGGCGGGACTCTCGGCAGTCTCGCGAAGCTTCCGAAGGGACGCGCGGCGTCCGCTCCGTTCCCATGCGATCCTGCGAAGGTCTACGCAAAGCAGGTCGACGGTCTTGCGCTTCGGCTCAAGCGCATCGGCGTAAAGAACGTTGTTGTCGGCGTGTCGGGTGGGCTCGACTCCGCGCTTGTTCTTCTCGTCGCCGTCGGCGCTTTCAAGAAGCTTTCGCTTCCTCTCTCCGGCATCCACGCCTACACGATGCCCGGCTTCGGCACCTCGAAGCGCACGAAGACGAACGCCGACCTTCTCTGCGAAGGGCTCGGGGTTAAGATGGAGACGATTTCAATCGCGAAGTCGGTGAAGCAGCACCTCAAGGACATAGGGCACGATGGAAAGACGCCCGACGCCGCCTACGAAAACTCGCAGGCGAGGATGCGCACGCTGATCCTGATGGACAAGGCAAACATGGTCGGCGGCATAGTCCTCGGCACGGGCGACATGTCGGAGATCGCGCTCGGCTGGTGCACCTACAACGGCGACCACATGTCGATGTTCGGCGTCAACTCCGGCGTTCCGAAGACAATCGTCCGCAAGGTCTGCAAGTGGTGGGCGGAGAAGAGGGGAACGGGGAATGGGGAACGTATCCCCCGAGCGAAGCGAGTCGCCGAAGGCGATGCCCTAGCAGGGGTGGGAACGGCGAAGGCGGCGAAGGCGCTCATGGATATCGTCGCTACGCCCGTGAGCCCAGAGCTTGTGAAGGGTCAGGTCACAGAGGACAAGATCGGTCCCTACGAGCTGCACGACTTCTTCATCTGGAATTTCTGCAAGAATGGCCTTGGCCGCAAGCAACTCTACGACGCCGCGGCGAAACGCTATGGGAAGACATTCGGGCTCGACCTCATCGGCCGCACGCTCGATACGTTCCTCTATCGTCTTGTCTCGCAGGCGTTCAAGCGCAACTGCGCGCCTGACGGAATAAGGGTTTTCTCGTTCGACTTCTCCAAGGAGAGCTGGTCGATACCGTCCGACATGCCAACGGGGATACTATGAAAAAAGTCATTGTCTTTCTTTCCGCGTGCGTCTGCGCGACGGTCTTTTGCGTGCTTGCCTTCGCAAACAACGTCGTCGCCATATTCAACTGGTGGTCGTCGTTCATCGCCGCAGGTGGCGATTCGTCGGCGTTTGCGGCAAAGGCGTCGGGGTTCCTCCCCTGGCTCGACTGGGCGGTTGTCGACTATTCGGCGGTGACGACGTTTATCCCGATGCTCGGCTTCCTCTGCATGACGCTTGCGCTGTCGCGGATGCTCGCCGGCCGTCGTTCGCGCGCGGGCGACTTCCCGTTCTTCCGTGGGTCCGACCAGCTGAACGTCGCGCTCGGGCTTCTCGGCACGCTCTGGGGAATCATCGTAATCGGCTACTTCAAGCTCGACACGGTGACGATGGCCGACCTTATGCAGTGCCTTCACACAGCGCTCTTCTCGACCTTGGCCGCAGTCGTCTGGGTGTTTCTCATTGACCGTCCGCTCGTTAGGCCGTATTTCACGCGGCTTCTCGAGGAGATGGGGCTTGCCGAGACAGACGACGGCGATCTCGCGGCCGCAGTGGACCGGCTCGTCGTGCGTCTCGGCGCGGCGTCGGATGCATTTGAGAAGCGCCAGCAGGAGTTCGAGGCGGAGTTCCGCAAACGGCTTGACGACTACGCGGCGGAAGCGTCGCGCAGGGCTGCTGCCGACGCCGAGTCGTTTGAGAAGCGGCGCGGCGAATATGCCGCGCATTTCGAGAAGCGACTTTCCGACTACGAGCATGCTTTCGAGACGCGCCAGAAGGAATACGTCGAGTTCTTCAAGCGCGAAATAGAGGCGCTCGAGCGCCGCGCAAAGGCCGCTGACGAAGCACGCGTCGAGACGGAAGCGCGCCTTGCGCGTATCGCCGCGGCGCTCAGGGGATAAGGACGCGCCATGACGGAATCTGACCGCGCTGCGCTGAAACGGCTCCTTGGTGGAGATGCCTCTCGTCGGGCGACGACCGACGACTTGCAGGGGCTGCTTCTCCAGGTCGTGTTCGCGCTACTGATGGTCTTCATGATCGCCTACTTCATCTTCGTCGAGATGTCGCGCAAGGAACGCGCCGAGGAAATCCTCGAGGTGAACAGGCAGAAGCTCGTCCTTGCGCTTGAGAAGGTCGCCGAGGACCATCGCGTGAAATACGGGCTCAACGCGCTAATGACCCAGGGGACAGACGGCCGCCGCTCGTTCGACGCCGACGAGCATGTGAAAGGCGGGCGCATCGAACTCGCGCCTGCGGCAAAGACGGCATTTGCGTCTGGTTCGGCTGCTGCATGCGCCGATTACCGCGATTCTGCCGCGCTCGCCGTTGCGTGGAAGTCTGCCGTTCTCAACGAGGCGAAGCTCGAGGAAGCCGCGCTTACCGACGACGAAAAGGCGTGGCTGGACGACGAGATCGCACGTTCCGTAGAGGAAGTTCGCCTCGACGCCCGCGGCGTTCAACGCGCTCTTGCCGCGCGTCTGCAGCGCCAGTGGATCGAGAACCCGTCAGCGCTCGGCGACATTGCCGACCCAAGCGCGCTTGCGGACGCATTAAAGGCAAGGTCGCTTAAGCTCGTCGCCGAGGCGACTGGCGCGGAGGTTCTGCCGTGAACATGATTGCATTGCTGTTGGCCGCGACACTCTCGGCTGGAAACGCCGAATTCGACGCGACGGCGCGCGACGGCGCGCGCGACATCTCGCTTTCCCGCGTCCGTGAGGAGCTGCGCGAGAAGGGGCCTCAACCAGGAGCGCTTGAAAAGGCGATGCTCGCCGATCCAAAGAAGTTCGAGAAGCCTGCAGAGGCAGAGGCGCTTTGCCGCAGCGTCTTTGCCGACGAGCTGCGCGCGCAGTTCGCCGCGAAGGCGCGCGCCATAGACGAACGGCTTGGCATAGAGTCGGACAAGGTGGAGCTGGACGCAGGCAAAGCCGACGAAATCGCAAACAGGCATTTTGCCTCCGCTTTTGCAGCCGAACGGAAAGCCGCAGTCGAAGCGCAGGCGAAGACAATTGTCGCCGCGACTCGACCGACGGAAGCGGAATTCGACGAGAAGGAAGACTGGGAACTGCGCGAACAGATGCAGAAGCGCATCATTGACGAGCAGAAGACGGTCGTGTTCTCCGAGAACCGCCAATTCATCAGCGAACGCATGGTGGAGCCAGTCATAAAGGACGCCCGCCACGAGCAGAAGCGCCAAGCGGAGTACCTGATGCGCGCACGGTGCGACACTGCCGCGCCGTCGAAACTTGCCGCAGACTTAAAGGCGCGTCTCGCGGAAAACGTGAAGGAACGCCGCGAAAAAGCGGATGATCCGTCGAAGGCATGGGGCGTCTTCGCTGGGACCTTCGAGAAGTCCGTCGGCTCTGCCGTTGAGCGCCGCACACTCGACCGCCTTGAGAAGAAGATGGAAGCGACAAATGTCGAAGTCGACGTCGATTCGATCCTCAAGGAAATCGTCGCATCGCCGCAAAATCATGTGAAGCAAGCGGAGAGCGAAAAGGTCTTTGCGACCCGCTATTCTGCGACGCTTCTTGCGCGGGCTCTCGACGGAGCTTGCAACGACGCGCCGCCGTCGGAGCGCGACGAGCTGAGGGAATACCTTGCCTCGCGTCTCGATGGCGAGCGGATCCAAAAGGCCGCCGAGGCGAAGGTAAAGAAAGAGGTTCTTCCAAAGTGGCGCGAGGCGCGCGCGACTGCGGCGAAGCGCCAGGCAGACGACACATGGCCCACGCTCGCGGACGGAACCTGGTTCCCGCCTGCCGATCTCGCGGACGACGTGACGGCGAGAAGCGACTATGCTAAGTCGGTCAAGGAGTGGCGTTCGCTTGCCGCGCTAAAGTCTCTTGCGGAAGCGCCGCAGGGCAGGCCGCTTATGGAAGAGGCCGATAGCCGCGCCGATTCCGAAGTGGCCGCGGCGTTTGACATCGCCCGCAGCGCGATTGCCGCGCAGAACGCCATCGTCGATGGAAGCCACGAGCAGGTTCTTGCAGAGGCGAGACAGCGCAAGGACTCGTTCTGGACGCGCACGCCCGATTTGAAGACCATAGTCGGGCTTCTTACCCAGGCGACCGAGGAGTCGTGGGAAGCGTCGCGTATTAGCACGCTCTGGCCTGACGAGGCGAAGCGTCCCGCGAACGCCTCCGAGCAGCACAAGGCGCTTTTCCCGAGCGTTCGCCGCAAGATCGAGCTTCTCGCAAGGACGATTCTCGAGGAGATGAACGAGCCGAAGCCGGAAAACGAGGAAAAGCCCAAAGAGCCGCCGCCCGAGGAACAGCAGCCCGAAGAGCCGCCAGAGGAGCCGCCGGAGGTCGTCGAGTTCGAAATATCGGTCCGCCGTGCAGGGAACGAGGTAGAAGTTTCGCTGAAGCAGGGCGAGACTGTCGTCGAGAGCGCGACGGTTCAGGCGAAGAAGGACGATTTCGAGAATGCGATGTTCAAGGTCACGCGCGCGATTTCGCGCATCCTCGGATTGAAATGATGAAGTTGGAGAACAAATAACGAATGAAAATAGGATGTCATCTTAGCGCGTCCGGGGGTTATCTCGCCATGGGGCAGACGGCCGTTTCGATTGGCGCGAACGTGTTCCAGTTCTTCACTCGCAACCCGCGTGGTGGCGCGGCGAAGCCGTTGGACAAGGCCGATGTCGCCGCGTTTCTCGATTTTGCCGAGGCGAACGGCATTGGCCCGATTCTCGCCCATGCGCCCTACACGCTGAACGCGGCAGGCGCAGAGTCACGCGTCCGGGAGTTTGCCGAGGAGGTAATGGCAGACGACTTGGATCGGCTTGAACATACCCCTGGCGCGATGTACAACTTCCATCCAGGCAGCCATGTCGGGCAGGGCGCGGAAGAGGGAATCAACCTCATATCGGGAATGCTCGCGCGCATTCTCCTTCGCTGGCGCGATGCGCACGATGGGAAGTTTCCCTCCACTACAATCCTTCTCGAAACAATGTCAGGAAAGGGCAGCGAGGTCGGCAGGGACTTTGCCGAGATCCGCGCCATCATCGACCGTACGGAGTCCAGTCTGCTCCCCGTTCCCCTTATTGGAGTCTGCCTTGACACATGCCATGTATGGGACGGCGGCTACGACATAGTGAACGACCTTGACGGAGTCCTCGCGGAGTTCGACAGAGTCGTCGGGCTTGAACGGCTTAAGGCGATACATCTCAACGACTCTATGAATGTCCTTGGCGCGCACAAGGACCGCCACGAGAAGATAGGAAAGGGCAAGATAGGTCTTGACGCGCTTATGCGCGTCGTGAACCATCCGAAGCTTAAGAGCTTGCCGTTCTATCTTGAGACGCCGTGTGACCTGCAGGGATACCGCGACGAGATTGCGCTTATAAAGGAAATGAGTAACCGTAGTTGAACCACGGAATTCACGGAATGCACGGAAGAGGAATAAACCACGGAATACACGGAATGCACGGAAGAAGAAAACAGGAGAGATGAGATGACTTCAACGGTTTACATAGCGAAGAATGTCTATGGCGGCGATGGACTTGGACGCCTTGGCGACGGGCGCGTTGTTTTCGTTCCCGGCGCTTGGGCGGGCGAGCAGGTCAAGGCGGAAATCGTCGAGGAGAAGCGCAACTACGTGAAAGCGCGTCTCGTCGAGGTCGTGGAGGAATCTCCCGACCGCGTCGAATGTGCCGCGGATCGCGTCGTGCCAGGGATGGTCTACGCCAATCTCTCCTACGACGGGGAGCTTAAGGCGAAGGAGAGCCAGCTCAAGGAGTTCTTTGAACGCGCCCGCATAAAAGTGCCGGAATTTATTTCTGCGAAGGGCGGCTCAGAGTTCAACTATCGCAACAAGGTCGTTTACCACTTCGCTAAATACGGTAACGTCTGGCGCATCGGCTACCGTACTGAGCCGTCTCACGAAATCGTCGACGTCGCAGACGATCCGCTTGCGCGTTCTGAGATAAACGCGAAGCTTGGCGAGATACGCCGCGCCGTCATGACGCTGTTGACGACGGGTCCGATCCAAGTGCGCAAGGACACCGAGCGCAAGGGCAACGTGACCATTCGCTGGACGAAGAAGAGCGGCGTCAAGTGGTGGATAGGCGATGCGCCGAAGGACATGGTCCTGAAGGAGACGACTTGCGGGCTCGACTTCGAAGTCCCTGCGGACGGGTTCTACCAGGTGAACACCGATGTCGGCGAGGAGCTTGCGAAAGCGGTCGTGGCAGAATACCAGAAGGGCGCGGCGGAAGCGCCGGAAGTCCTCGACCTATACTGCGGCGTCGGCGTGCTGGGGCTTTGCTGCAAGCCGCCACGGCTCACGGGCATAGAGTCCGGGCGTCAGGCAATAGAGTTTGCGAAGCGCAATGCCGCCGCGCATAAGGTGGTGGACGCGCGCTTCTTTTCGGAGCAGGTCGGGCGCAACGTCGGCCGCATAAAGATCGGGCCTAAGACGACGGTGATCGTCGATCCGCCGCGTGGCGGGCTCGAGCCGAACGTCCCGAAGTGGCTTGCCGCGTCAAATGCGCCGCGCATCATTTATGTCTCGTGCGACCCGGCGACGCTGGTGCGCGATCTTCGAGTCATTTCGAAGGGATACGAGGTCGAATCGGTCCGCTGGTTCAACATGTTCCCACGCACCGCCAGATTCGAAACCCTCGTCTCGCTAAGGCGGCGGTAAAATTTCTTGAATTTCACCCCTTGCGCGTTGCGGTGAAATTAGGTATCATTCCCCCCAACACCAAAGTCGTCCCAATGGAGGCACACCTGAATTGAGCAACGAATTTCTCGTCTTCGACCATGTAACGAAGCGGTTTGGCGCGTTGACGGCGGTCAACGACGTTTCTTTCTCTGTCAATGAGGGCGAGTTCTTCTCGCTTCTCGGGCCGTCCGGATGCGGCAAGACGACGCTCCTTAGGATGGTCGGCGGCTTCGAGAAGCCGGATTCCGGGCGCATCTATCTCGAGGGCAAGGACATCACGGACCTCGCGCCCAACGAGCGCCGCGTCCACACGGTGTTCCAGAACTACGCGCTTTTCCCGACGATGACGATCTGGGACAACATCGCGTTTTCCCTTCGGCTCGCGAAACTCCCCAAGAAGGAGGTAGAGGAGAAGGTCGACGCGATACTCGACATGATACAGATGAGCGAGCACGCTTGGAAGTATCCGAACCAGCTCTCAGGCGGCCAGAAGCAGCGTGTCGCGATCGCGCGTGCCCTCGTCGACCGCCCGAAGGTGCTGCTGCTTGACGAGCCGCTCGCAGCGCTTGACCTGAAGCTTCGTCAGCACATGCTCCTTGAGCTTGACACGATCCACGACCAGGTCGGCATCACGTTCATGTACGTCACGCACGACCAGGGCGAGGCGATGTCGCTATCCGACCGCATTGCGGTTATCAACCGCGGAACGATCGAGCAGCTCGACGGCCCCGCGAAGATATACGAGGCGCCCGCGTCGCGCTTTGTCGCCTCGTTCATTGGCGACACCAACTTCTTCTCCGGCGACATCGTTGCGACGGAAGGCGACTACTGCACCATCCGTACAGAAGGGTTTCCGGACATCCGCGCCTACAACGACAAGCAGCTTAAGGTAGGCCAGAAGGTCGATCTCTCCGTCCGCCCCGAGAAGATCCGCGTGACGCTCGCGCCGCCTCCGCCAGAGAAGGGCGCGTCCATCAACGTCTACCCCTCGACTGTCCAGGACATCGTCTATCAGGGCATCTACACCAAGTACTGGATCAAGAGCTCCGACTTCCGCATTGCGGCCCTTAAACCCCACTCGCGGTTCCTTCTCGACCAGGAGCCGATCACTTGGAACGACAAGGTCTTCGTCTGGTGGCATCCCGACGACGGCTACATGGTGGAAGCGAAGCAATGAACAGTCCGCTTCGCACTCGCAGGGCCGAATGGCTTGTAACTGCGCCGTCGTTCCTCTGGCTCGCGCTCTTCTTCGCGGTGCCTGCCGTCATCGTCCTCGCGTTCACCTTCCACGGGCACGACATCTCGGGCGGCGTCGGCGAGTGGTCGCTTTCGACGTGGCGCGAGCTTGTCGACCCAGACTATCCGACGATCATCTGGAACACGATCCGCATTTCCGTTGAAGTCACGATCTGGTCCATCGTCCTCGCCGTTCCCTGCGCCTACGCTATAGCCAGAATGAACAGCCGCTGGCGCGCGATCGTCGCTGGCTCCATAATGCTTCCGTTCTGGACGAGCTTTGTCGTTCGCGTCTTTGCGTGGAAGACGATGCTGCATCCCGACGGCTGGCTTCAGGCGTGCTACAACTTCCTCTCGATCAGCAGCGAGCAGTCGACGATACTTGACTCCGAGACGGCGGTCGTGCTTGTGTCAGTGTATTCGTTCCTGCCGTTCGCAATCATGCCGATCTACACGGCGGCCGAGAAGTTCGACTTTTCGCTCCTTGAGGCGGCGCGCGACCTTGGTGCCAAGAACTTCTACGCGTTTCGCAAGATATTTCTCCCCGGAATCAGGCAGGGGCTCGTCTCCGCCGTCCTCATGGTTTTCATTCCGGCGATTGGCTCGTACGTGATCCCGCAGATGCTCGGCGGCACGAACTGCGTCCTAATAGGCAACAAGATATTCATGCGCGCGATCCAGAACCGCAACATCCCGCATGCGTCTGCGCTCGCAACGGTGATGGCGGTCAGCGTCCTTATTCCGATAGGGCTTTCGATGTGGTGGAAGAAGCGGCAGGACATGCGCGACCGCCAACGCCTTGAGGCGCAGACAGCGCGGCTCTTCACGGCGGGAGAGGGGGCTGCGAAATGAAGCGCTCGATGGTTTCTGTAATGATCCTCGCCGCGGTTCTCGCGTTCCTCTACGTGCCGATCATTCTCGTGGTCGTCTACGGGTTCGTGCCCAACGGCATATCCATGAGCTTCTTCGGGTCGGACGGCTCCTTCCTCGGCTTCACGGGGAAGTGGTACAAGTATATCTTCACCGGCCACCAGTCCGTCAGGTCGCTATTGGAGAGCTTCTGGCTTTCGCTCATCATCGCGGGGCTCTCCACGCTTGCCTCGTGCGCAATCGGCACGACCTCGGCGCTCGCGCTCCACAAGTGGAAGGACCGCCTTCAGTCGATACACCACGCGCTCGTCTACACGCCGCTTATCATGCCCGACATCCTGATCGGCATTTCGCTCCTGATGCTTTTCGCCGCCTGCCACGTGAACTGCGGCTTCTGGACGATCCTCATAGCCCACATCACGTTCTGCGTCTCCTATGTCGCGATGACGGTGCTTGCGCGCCTCCAGGACTTCGACGACCGAATTACCGAGGCGGCGTACGACCTTGGCGCTGGACCGTGGTATGCGTTCTTCCATGTCGAGCTGCCGATACTGCTCCCGGGCATTGTCGCGGGCGGGCTTCTCGCGTTCACGCTTTCCATCGACGACGTCGTCATCACTTCGTTCGTGAACGGCGCGGGCACCAACACGTTCCCGACATACGTCTCTTCGATGACGAAGCACTCGCGCAACCTGCCGTCGGTCTTCGCGCTCTCGACCCTCATGCTCGTATTCACATGCGTGCTCGTCGGTCTCTCGAAGCTCATCACTTCGAAGGGCCAGGCGAAGCTCAAGCCGAAGGCGTCGTGATCATATCTTAAGCAGATGTTTGCGCAGGGCGATGGCGATTGCCTCCGAGCGATTTGCAGCGCCAAGTTTCGCATATATCGTGTCGAGATGCTCGCAGACGCTGTCCGTGCGGATTCCCAGCTGCTTGGCAATGTCCCCATTGGAAAGACCCCTCGCGATTGACGTGAGGATGTCAAGTTGACGTTCGGTAAGTTGCTTGACTGGAGGATCAAGGGCGATTCGCTCGGTCACTTCCGGCGGAATGGCGCGATTGCCGCTGGCGACGGAGCGAATCGCCGCGAGCAGCTTGTTGTTGGCCGTGGCCTTCGTGACAATTCCATCCGCACCTGCCCGAATCGCACGTGCAAGGTCGTCAGAGACGGTCGAAGTCGTAAGTATCAGGACGTGCGTGCCTTGTAGCTTTTCCTTAATCGCCTTTGTCGCGGCGATGCCATCCATCTCAGGCATCATGATGTCCATTATCACAATGTCGGGCTTGAGCCTGAGTGCTTTCCTGACGGCTGCAGCCCCATCCTCCGCTTCGCCGACAACCACGATGTCGTCGTCCGATTCCAGCAAGGCCGCGAGTCCCATCCTTACGATGGCGTGATCGTCGGCTATAAGCACCCTAATCGCATCCATTTTGAACTTCTCCCAAATGTATCGGAATGACCATCTTCACTTTGGCCCCATTGCCGGGCGTGCTGGAGATGCTGAACGTACCGTTTAGCCGCCTGATACGTTCATAGACACCTTGCAGGCCAAAATGCCCATCGGACGGCCCTGGTCGATTGTCCGGATCGAAACCAATGCCGTCGTCGGAGAGCGATATGATAAGCTTGTCACTGTCTATCGCGCCGGCGACTCTGACGTGTCTGGCCTTGCCATGCCGGACAGCGTTTGTAGCAAGCTCGCGGATGATCCGAATGAGGCAATGCACAGTGTTGTCCGAAAGCCGACGGCGCGGAATGCTGAATCGGACGTGAAGCTCACATCCCTCGGCCTGCCTCAGAAGCGACATGCGGATCACCTTGTTCATGTCGTGCTCTTCAAGCGCCTGGCTCCGGAGATCCCAAATGCAGTTGCGCAGCTCCTCCCGGCAGGAGTCAAGCGTCCGCGATGCAATGCCGAGATGGGCAAGCGTCTTTTCAGGTCGTCTGGAGAGCTGCCTCTCGGCGGCGTCGATCTGCATGGAGATGCCGGTCAGGTTCTGAGAGAGAGAGTCGTGTAGTTCGACGGCGAGTCGTGTTCGCTCCTCGAATCGCAGGTTCGAGGATGCGCTGGCTATCTGCTCCTTGAAGAGTTGGCGTCCTTTCTTGTCGACAAGACGCTGTAGCATTCTGTTCCATACCACAAAAGCCGTCAGCACAGACAGAAGAGAGAAGACGATGCCTGCGAGCTTGCCGACAGTCCACCATGGCGGACGCTTGAGGACATGTACGTCGTCTGGCCCGCAAACGACGATAAAACAGGCTTCTATGTGCGGAAAAGGCGTGTGAACGCTCCATACTTCCGTTTCCATGACGCAGACGCCGCACACTTCGATCGTCGAGTTCCGCTCAAGGCCCCTAAGGGATTCCGGCGTCGATCCAGCGTCGATGGCGACGGAAAAGCCGTCGCAGTCTAGCAGCATCCTGCCATCGCCGTCCCCAGTGGGAAGCCGCTGGACAATGCCGCGAAGTCGCACGGTCTGCCCATGCAGCATCGCGTTGAACATCGGATGTCCGGATTTGTCGACCAAAAGTCCCTTGGCCGAGATCTGCAGTGGCGGTTTTGATGGGATGGAGATGCCGGATGCGTCCCTCCACCTGGCACGGGCCAGGTTCCATCGGTAGAAGTCGGTTTCCGGCAGCCCGACTACCTCTACGAACTGTCCGATCTCCGGCAACATCGATTCGGCGAGACGCACGTTTGAGAATTCGCCCGCGGAAGTTTCCACGATCATCCGGTTCCGATTCCATGTCGCGATGACCTTGCCATGGATTTTCAGCCTTTTGTATGCATTGTTCGACGATTGGTGAATCAACGTCGTCCGCTCATGGAGCATCGGCACGTCAAACGGATCGTCAGGCGGCTGGGAAACGATTTCAACGGCCGAAAGCCCGTCGATTGAGATGTCGAAGCCAAGGGCCTGGCGCGCGAGTTTGTGCCGATAGTCAGTGCAGAGGCCAGAGACGCGAACTCTTGCGCCGAGAAGGTGGGCAAGACAGTCGCCATCGGCTTCCGAATGACTCAACGAGACATACACCGTTTCGCGTCCGTCTGTCAGGACCAGGAATGCAAACCGAGGGTCTATCTCGTCGCGAAAGGAGTCCAGCACAACTCCCTCCATGGAAATGACGCGGTTGATGAATTTGCCGGCGTTGATGTCGTCGAAGGTCGCCTGTGTAGGTGTAGGCGGCTGCTCGTGCGCAAGCAGGACAATGTTGGTGGCGGTTGCGTAGTTGTTGCCGTCCGAGGCATGTTCGACGAATCCACGCACAATGATGCGGTCGCCGGCGAGGAGTTTGTTCGTCGGCCAGAACGCACGGTCGTAGAGGCGGGTGGTCCCTGTGGCGTCTTCAAGCGCGAACGATCCATTTATTTTCCTGCTCGGGAATGAAACGAGTGCTTCGAACGCAAACGGCCTTTTGTCCGTGCGTCCGTCATAGAGACTTGCGTCAAGTTCGCGCGCATTGACAATCGCAGGAGCGCCATCAGGCGCGGCAAGCAGACGCAGGCCGACAGCTATAGCGGGCAAACAGATGTACAAACTCTTCATTTGTCTCATATTTTACCATAATGTCGCCGCCACTTGCCTACCCCCCCTAAACAGGGGGTGGCGCTACACCTCGTTAAACACTATAATGACAATAGCAAAATGCAGTCGAATGCAGTCGTGTCGCCACAGGAAAGGAAACAGAAACATGATTTCACACTTAACCAAGGGGACTGTCTGTCTGTCAATCGCCCTCTCCGCGTCGCTGTCGATGGCGGCGTCGCGCACAAATATCGTGAAAAACCTCACGAGTGATTGGACGAATTCGGCAAACTTCCAGGATTCGACCTGGCTGCCAGGTAGCGGCGACGACGATACCGTAATCATTCCTCGGGATGCGGTCGTCACGCTCTCAGACGGCGATTCGGCGTCTGTCGCGCAGTTCAAGAAGCTAAAGCGCGTCATCTTCGCCTCGGAGAGCAGCGAGCTGGACATCGTCGTCAACGGCTCGGATCCTCTCGAAATCCCTGTGCCGATCACACAGTACCAGTACGTCATGAGTTCGCGGGACATGAAGTGCGGGCCTCTCGTCAAGAAGGGCCCGGGCACGCTCCATCTGAGCTCGACGGTCTTGGGAAATTCCACCATGTGCTTCGACTACTACAGCGAGATTCGCGTCGATGCTGGTGTGCTCAAGCTTCAGCAGAACACGGCGAAGACACAGTATTACCTCGGGCGCATCACCGTCGAGGCGGGTGCAACGGTCTACCTGCCGTCGGCGTCAGCCACCTATTCCGTCGTGCTTCAGGGCCTGAACGGCGCGGGCGATGTCATGCGCGACTCGTCCGTTAATTGTTCCCTTGTGTTCCAGAACTCCAAAAACATCAATCCTGCGGATTTCAGCGGGTGCCTTTCCGGTGCGTACCTGGAAGTGTCCTGCACGGGAGATGGCCAGGTCTTTTCTGGCAGCTCCTCGATGACGGTGGGGGCGCAGGCGTTTCTCAAGCCGAGCGGCACGTATGCAGAGCTGGGCGTCACGGGGCTGCAGGGCCAGAATGCGAACTCCTCCATCGGGTACAACGTAGTGGAGTTCTGGTTCCGCGGTGCAGATTCGGCGCGATCCTGCCTGAACTACATCGGCAGCGGCGGAGCGGTTCTGACGAGTTTCTGCTCGGATTCCGGCGCGACTGGGATCTTCGCGGCGAACGGCACGGGCGCGGTTGACGTGCAGAAGCCGATTCAGCGCTACTGGCATTCGAAATTGGGCACGCGCTTCGTCCTTGCAGGCGATTCGGCCCTGACTAACAGTTACACTGCGGACATCACCGACAACTTCGTGAGCGGCGATGCAAGCGCAAGCGGACATGGCGTCTACCTGTCGAAGGAAGGCTCGACGACGTGGCTCATGAGCGATCGCGCGCGGACATTTGCAAGCGGCATTTCCGTAGACGAAGGCGTGCTTCAGTACAAGACGATGGCGCCGGCGGGCAAGACGTCCTCTCTCGGCACTGCGACGTTCCTGACCGACGGCACCACCGGCAAGGGGGATTCCAACGCCGAGCACCGCGTAGAATACGCCATCCGCCTCGGCGGGCCGAAGTCAGACGGCACAAGGTCCGATTCCGGGCGTCTCGAATATGTCGGCACGGCAGACTTCCTGGTGACGAACCGGCTCGTCGCCGTGGCCGGAGCGGGCGGACTGCGCAACAACGGAACGGCCAAGACGTGTTTCAGCGGCGTCAGCGGAATCTCTTCCGGCGACATGACGCTTTACCTCGACGGCAGCGGCACGAGGACGAACGAGCTCAACAAGGTGTCGGACGGCACTGCCGGCGGCTCGCTTTCCGTCGTCAAGGAAGGGGCGGGCACCTGGATGCTCACGGGCGAGCAGAGCTGGAGCGGCAATCTCGACGTCCGCGGCGGACGGCTTGTCGTCAGCAATCCGCAGTACTACCGTTGGTACAAGTGGTGCATTACGGCGCTTGTGCCGGGAACCGTTGACCCAGACGTGGGCAAGAAATACCAATTTGGCACGCGGCTTGGCGAGTTCGCCTTGTGCGCGGCAGACAAAAAGGAGGTGACTCGCGGCTATCCTGTGACGCAGCGCACGGATGCGGCCATCGGTCCGGGAACTGCGGCGCTGGTCTATGACGGTCCCTATACGGTGAACATCGCGGAAGGTGCATTCGGCAGGCTGTTTGACGGGTTGGCCTATCACAGCGGGCACATTGACATCTACTACAGCGACGGCTCTGCCACCTATCGTCCTGAACAATCTGACCCATCGACCTGGCAGACCTTCGTAATGCGGCTTCCGTCGGACGCGCCGGCCATCGTCGGCTACGACTATGCGAACTTCCGCGGCAGCTCAAACGGAGATTCATACACTTCCGTGAGCAACTATTTCGTCGAAGCGAGCTTGGACGGCTGCACGTGGACGCGGCTGAAGACGTTTGAGGGAAATGCCTCGCCGTGGACCCAGGCCGGTTGCCAGTGGAAGTATTCGAGCGGAGACGTGGAGACGGTCAATACTGGATATCACCCGAACACAAACTGGGATGCGATCGATTCGGCGCCTAGCGCCTATCCGAACGTGCTGGGGAACGTCGGCACGGTTTCCGTGTCCGGCGGCGCGACGCTGGAGCTCGAGCCGGGCAGCCGTCCGGTGGCGCTAAATAGTCTTAAAATCGATGCTGGCGCCGTGGCAGGCTCGATATCCGGCTTCTCTTTTGCGCAGTCGGGAACGCTCTATGTCACTAACTTTGATTCGCGTGACCACGAAGTGGAGCTGCCCGTCGACCTCTCGCTGGCTGAGTCCGCGGGGAACGTCGCACAGTGGACTCTTTACGTCAACGGCGTCGACGTGTCTGGCGGCGGCTGGCATATTCGGTCGGCAAACGGCAGATTGACGCTCTCCCGTCCGGGTCTTTTTATAATAATTCGTTAGTCTGGGGCTTCCGGTGCGTTGCTGTCTGGCGATAGGCCTGGCATGCTGGCAGTGTCTGGCGTCCTGTGGAGTACAGGGGTTTCCTCTTAACCCGTCGAACGGAGGCCTTGGCGCTCTTTCGCATGAAGACGGACGGCGCGTGACGACGGGTTTTCGCAATGTTTATCACCTGATGTCCGCGGCAGGCGATGCGGAAGCTTTCGAAGAGGCAGACCGCGTTGTCAGGTGCGAGACCATTGGCGCAACCAATGTCCTCGTATGCGTCAACGAACGGCTGCCAGGCCTGACGATCGAGAAACGTTATATGCGCGATGGTGCAACGATCCGCCGTCGGACAAAGCTTCGCAGTTCTCGGGATGATGTGGTTTTCGTACGGCTGGAGACTGAATGCCATTTTGACGCGTCTTTTATGGAGAAGGTCTGGTATCTTGGCGCGGGCTACATCGGCCCGCACAAGCCGTACCCGCACAGGGACTCGCCGCAGGCGATGAACTGGTATGTTCAGAGCACGAAAGGGCTGGTCTTCACGAACCCGGAGAACGATCGCGGCGCCTTTGCCCACTGGCGCGTGAAGATCGACGAGACTCCCGTCCTGCCCTGGTGGCACTCCACGATCAACACGTACCGCGAGACGGCCGACCGCATGTGGTTTCTGCCGGACGGATACAAGATGTGTCTCGGCACGTTTGGCGTGACGCGCGGTAAGCCGGTCACGGTCGAGGATCGCTTCGACGTTTTCGACGGCGACATCCATGCGTTCTTCGAATCGGTGTTTGCCGCGGAGCCGGCTGTTCGTGACGAGCTGGTGTCTATCCCGCCCGCGCAACCCTGGGTGGACGACCTGCTGGCGGTAGTGCAGTCGGGAACTCTTGACTACTACCGGTACCTTGCCGAGATGGAGCCGTCGCTTCTGATACTCGGACTGCTGGGGGCGATGGGCAACTGGGGCGACTACCGTCCTGACGGAGGCGCGTGGACGGGAAACTACGGCGGGACGATCCTCACTAACGAGGTATCGGAATACCTGGCGCGGCTGAAAGGCATTTCGCCAACGATCAGGCATTGCTTCTACCAGATTGTCATCTCAGCCGGCGAGCGCACGCGCATCGTGGCCGAACACCCCGACTGGTTTCGCCGCCACGACCGTTCCGGGAAGGACGACTCACTTTTCCCCGGCGACCAGAACAACTGGCAGACGATGTTCTCCGTTCCTGCCGTCCGCGACTTCCTCGTCTCGTCGAGTGCAGAGTTTGCCGACTTCTGCGGAGCAGAGGCGATCTACAACGACGAGGCGCAGATGACGAATGCCATCGACTGGGACCGGATGCGCGTCACGCGCGACGACGACGTGGTGAAGTACTGGCGGGCTCTGCGCACCAGGGCGGCTGCGGACGGACGCGCGCTCTTCTTCAACGGCAGCGGCAATCCCTATGCGGAACTCAACTGCATGGAGAGTCCGCACGAGCTAAGGCCCGAGCGCTGGCGCGACTGGGTCGGCGTTGCCTGGGGCATAGGCATGATGAACCGCCTCAAGCCCGGCAACCGAACCGTTCTCCTCTACTGGCGCGATGGGCTCGACTACGTGAACCGCGTCCTTGCCCTTGGTTGGCTGCCCTATCCATCACAAAGCGTTCGCATGTATCCAATCGACGTCATGCGGGCAGTTCATCAGAGCGGCAATCTCTGGCCGATAGCGCTGGACTACGCGCCTGACTGGAAGAAGGACCGCTGGACCGAGGTCGAATCGCATGCGGTGAGACGTGCCGACGGTCCGGACGTGCTTCTGTCGTTCATCAACCGGACGTCGACAACAACGAACGTGCCTGTGCGCGTATCCCTCGCTTCGCTCGGATGGAAGCCGGGAACCCCGGTCAATGTCTGGTGCCTTACGCCGCGACCGTCTCCCGAGAAGGGCACGCGCTACATGCTGTCGGACGGGGAGATCCGCGAAAACTGGCGAGAGCGCGGCCTGAATGCCGGCGGCACCTTCCTCGACAAGCACCTCGTCTGGAGCGGCATGTGCGAGGGAGTGTTTGAGACTGTCCTTGAGCATGTCGAACAAAACGCCATGCGACAGCTTCTATTTGTGCCGGGGCGCCTTTCTTTCTATGCCATTGGCGATCGTCCATGCGACTATCCTTACGTTACCGACCGCCGCGGACGGATAGACGGGAGGACGGTCGAGACTTCCGTTGCCGCGGACTTGTTGCTGGCGCAGTTGGACAGCGACTTTGTGGACGTGAATGTCAACGGGAGCCGCGCCACGTGCCGACGAATCTCCGTTTCGGGACGCAACATGACGCTTGTGTCCGTGCCAGCGGGGCGTTCGACGATCAACTGGCGGGAGCGAGCCGTCGATGCGTCCGAGCCCTCGGCACCGGATCCCGTCAGACTGTCTGGCCCGCCTTCGCGCGTTCGCTGGAACCATGACCGCCTAGTTCCAGCAAGGCGGGAGCTTGTAGGCGCAAACGTATCGCTACCGGGCTTTAAGATTTCGGCCCAGGGAACCTACCACAGCGCATGGTCGGACTTTATGGGCCTTCAGGCCGGGTTTGAGCCAGGGGTGGCCGTCGCGGACGCGGGGAATCGCACGCTGACGGTGGGCACTTCGCGTCGCGAGGGTGGCTACGATTATCCGACAGTCCATACGTGGGCAGGTTTCGAGATATGCTATGCGAAGGATCTGCGAATCGACTACGAGCATACGTTTGGAACGGTCAATTCGGTCATGCGCGGCCACACGGGCAAGGGCTGGTCAGGCCAGGAGAGGAACTTCGTCGGCTTTGCCGTTGACTATCGAGTTGGCGGCGAATACGTGCGTCGCGTTCTTTTCCGGATGGACGGCAGGAGCGGAGATATCGTGCTGAAGGAACCAGACTGGGGCAAGAAGAACGCATGCGCGGACGAGGTCGTCGACTTGGGAGACGCCATCGGCGGTCCTGCCGTCGGCTGCGTCCTGCTGCATTTGTCGGAGCATGCTCCTGCCGGGTGGGACGGAGTCGTGTTCCTGTCTGCTGGCGTAACGCGCGTCTGGCCGAACCGTCGTCTGTCGCTGAAGGTCTCGCCAATTTCAGAATAACGGCAAGAGAGGGCTAATCGATGGAACATGAAAGCAAATGCCGCAACTCAGTTAAGTGGCTGATGGCACCGCTCTTGATTTTCTGAACGCCGCCGCTGCGCGTGTAGTCGCCGGACTCGGCGGCATTACGACTGACGACCTCTTCGCCCGTGATTTGCCGCGATTTGCGCGTCACAAGTCGCCTCGTTTTTGTTATAATGTCCCCAAACGCGGCAATGGTGCCGTGTCTTGAAACAGGGAACTACGAAATGATGAACATGTGGAAAGTTTCTGCCGTCGCAGTGGCGGCCGTTGCCGTCGCGGGCTGCACACAGTCCGAATCACTTGACCTCTCGCCGTGCGCGCGCTCTGCCGCCGAGTCGAGCGGCTATGTCGCCCCGAAAGACGGCGAGGACGGCGGCGAGCTCCACATCTACACTTGGTCCGACTACCTCGCGCCCGAGCTGATAGTCGGCTTCGAGAAGGCTCTTGGTGTCCGCGTGGTCGTGGATACCTTCGACTCTAACGAGGCGATGTATGCCAAGCTCAAGGCCGGCGGCACTGGCTACGACCTTATGACGCCGAGCGCCTACCAGATTCCGCAGATGGCGAGGGAGGGCATGATCGACAAGATCGACCATTCGAAGTGCCCGAACGTCAAGAAGAACTTCGACCCGTCGTTCCTGTCGCAGATTGCCGATCCTGAGCTTGCGTACGGCGTGCCATACGCAGTGACTTACACCGGGTTCATGTACGACAAGAGCAAGGTCCCGGAGGGCGCGGACATCGAATCGTGGAAGATTCTCGAGAATCCAGCGATGAAGGGCCGCGTCACGCTGCTCGACGATTTCCGCGAAGTGATCGGCGGCGGGCTTATGTCGCTCGGCTATTCGATCAACTCGACCGACCCCGCTGAGATCGATGCGGCTGTCGCCGAGGTGCTCAAGTGGCGCCGCAACGCCCGCAAGTTCGACGCCGAAAGCTACAAGACCGAGGTCGCCGGCGGTTCCATCTGGATTGGGCACGGCTACTCCACCGACGCGGTGCAGGTCATCGTCGGCGACGAGGACGAGGGCATGGAGCCTCGCGACGACATCGGCTTCGCACTCCCGAAGGAGGGATTCACGATTTCCTTCGACGAGCTGGTCGTCGCCAAGGACGCCAAGCGCAAGGACCTCGCATACGCGTTCATCAACTTCATATATGAAGGCGAGGCGGCGAAGGCGAACATGGAGTATCTCTGCGGTCCTAACCCCGTCAAGCCTGGCATTGATCTCCTTGACGAGGAGACGCGCAGCATCGTCCTTATCGACCCGGAGACACTCAAGCACGGGCAGGTCCTTAAGAGCATCGACGATCCCAAGGTCATGGAACTCTACAACAAGGCCTGGGACAGGATCAAGGCGACCGAGACGAAGTGACCCTCGACAACATACGCAACTTCTGCATCATCGCGCACGTCGACCACGGGAAGACGACGCTTTCCGACCGCATCCTCGAGCTCACGCACGCTATATCCGCGCGCGAGCTCAAGGAACAGACTCTCGACGCGATGGACCTCGAGCGCGAGCGCGGCATCACGATCAAGTCGCACCCCGTCTCGATGCACTACACCGCGAAGGACGGCACGGAGTATCTTTTCAACCTCCTTGATACGCCCGGTCACGTCGACTTCGCCTACGAAGTCAGCCGCTCGATGGGTGCGTGCGAAGGGGCGCTTCTCGTTGTCGACGCCGCGCAGGGCGTAGAGGCGCAGACAGTTGCCAACACATAC
>Ga0265298_10000321_pt1 | contig 72504 bp, 70 predicted proteins | sample AusTroGonzalo_MG_3_FD_193486 | JGI IMG/M metagenome (GOLD analysis project Ga0265298, IMG submission 193486) | Bovine rumen microbial communities from tropical cattle in Woodstock, Queensland, Australia - Gonzalo_01 | ecosystem: Host-associated > Mammals > Digestive system > Stomach > Rumen ... | reverse complement strand
TACGGTGCGGGGAGCTATCCTCATGGTTCGACGGTGACGTTGACTGCGGTGCCGAACAACGGATACGGATTTTTGAATTGGACGGAAAACGGAGAGGTTGTGTCTGAGGATCCAGAATATTCTTTCATCGCCATGACAAATCGAGATATTGTTGCTAATCTTTTCAACATACAAGGAATTGATGAACAAAACAACAACACTATAATACTGTATCCCAACCCTGTCACCGATAAATTAATCATCGAAGCACAAAATGATATAGACAATGTATCAATTTATAACCTAATGGGTTCACTAGTTTATACACAAAAAGACTGCTTAAATAGAGTAGAGATTCGAACAGAGCAACTACCTGCAGGCACCTATATCATACGGTTGATAACACAGAATTTCTCGGAAGTTAGAATTTTTATGAAAGAATAATGCAGTAGGACGTGTTTTGATCTAACGCGCCTCGCCATGGAAGAAACTTGCGAAGTAGGTTTTTTTCTTCAAATTAAGTCCACATTGTTTTGCAAGATTATTGGTTTTTTTACCAATCCTGGCGGAGGCGCTTTTTTTTATTTCATATAAACCACCGACTTTAAATGAATTTATAAATATATGAAAATCTTTTTTATCTTTGCATTTTAAAACAAAGATGAAAAACAAAGTCCTATTATTTCTATTTGCTTTTACGTTTTTTAATGTAGTGCAGGCACAATGGCAACCCATGAATGGGCCGCAGGGACGCTACGTAAGGAGTATCCTTTGCACCGACAGTCTGTATTATGCCGCAACAGGCGGCGGCGTCATGGTGAGCAGCGACAAAGGTCTCAACTGGGAGTTTCGCAACAACGGACTCACCTCGTGCGACACGAAATGCCTTGTCACTTATAACGACACGGTGTTTCTTGCCACCGACGAAAACATCTTTCGCACTACCGACGGTGGTCTGCACTGGACGCCCGACCCTTACATGCACAACCATTACATCAAGCATATACTTGTACACAATGGATCGCTCCTGGCCTCGACTTACGTCCAAGGGGTTTATCAATCGACTGAAGGCACCCAGGGGGAATACACCTCAGACGCTTTTCCTGGCGATGTGCGATATCCTTATTTTATGTCCGATAACGACGATGCTATATTCATTGCCACATACAGACGCGGCATCTACCGTTCGTTCGACAACGGAGCCTCGTGGGAGTCGTGCAACAGCGGCCTGAACAGCGACGTGCTCGGCATATATTGTCACAACGGGAAAGTCTTCGCCACCGTGCTCGGACAAGGTGTTATGGTCTCCAGCGACTTCGGCGACACCTGGACAAGCGCCAGCCTTAACAAGCAGGCCAAAGGATATGCACATCTCGGCGACACGCTCTATGCCGCCTGCATAGGACAAGGTGTCTACGTCTCTTACGACAACGGCGTCTCTTGGCAGGACTTCAACTCCAACCTTGCGTCGAAGAACCTCTGGTGCATGGACGCCCGTGACGGATACATCTTCGTCGGCGACACCGACGGCCATATCTACCGAGGCAACGCCGACGGCAGCGGCTGGATCCGCACCAACACGCCTTCGTTCCTCGCCTCGGTGGGCAACATCGGCATCAGCAACGGTCGTATTCTCGCCGCTACCCATGGCTCAGATATGTTCTACACTGACAAAGGCAGCATCTGGACGCAGAGCACCAACATCGGCACAGTTGAAATACGCGGAATGCTGGTGGAAGGCGACAACGTGTTTATTGGCACCGACATGCTGGGCAGTTTTCTCTCCACCGACAGAGGTACTTCATTTACTTCGGCAGGGGCGGGACTGCCAGAGTCTCAGTGGCTTCAGAGTCTGCTGCGCTGTGGCTCACAGATTGTTGCAGGAAGCAAGGAGAGGATGTACGTATCATTTGGTCTCGGCCAGCAATGGTATGTACCTACTTGTCTGCCTCTGGAAATTGACGTCGTCGACCTCACTTGGGACGGCAGCATAATGTATCACGTGTCCTACGACGGCGTGTTGCGCTATAGCAGCGAGCAAGGCTCCAACTGGCAAGTCCTCAACTCCCCGTTTGAGGGTGTCAACTATACCACTTTGCGCTACCATGACAACGGTTTGTATCTGGGTACTCGTAGGCGTGGTCTTCACTTTACTGACGATATGGGTGAAACATGGCAAACTATTGGTGCTTTGCCCAGCGATGCCACCATCAGGCGCATCACTACTACTGACACCATCATCGCCGTGGGCTGCCAAGACGGCTCCATTTACCTGAAATATGACCATAGCAACGTATGGCAACAACTTGAAAACATTCCCGTTGACGGTCCTATTCTCGACATCTGCATCGATGGGGAACTGCTTTACGCTTCGCCAATGGCTGGCGGCATTTGGTATATCGAATTGCCTCCGATGCCAGACGCTGTCGCGGAATTCGACGAAAAAGCCTTGACTATTGCTCCCAACCCGGTTTCAACGTTTGTTGCCATTTCTGTTGGCGAGTCATTGCGTAATGCTGAATTGACCGTTTATGACATTCAAGGAAAGGTCTGCTACAGTTGCAAGATGCAAGGCGACAGGCACGAGATATCCACATGTGATTTCCCGGCAGGAATTTATTTCGTGAAAGTTTCTGGCGACAATGCTACTATTGTCCGAAAAGTGGTGATTCGGCACTAGAGGTTGCTAGTAAAACTACAAGCTTGCAGTGATAATCTCGGCAATATCCTTTTCAGTGAGCGGAGCGTAGGCGTTTTCGAGACCTTCGTTCACAGCGATGTGATGCGCCATCACGCTTGGAAGTTTAGCTATAACGCCTTTTCCGAAAATGAGGCGCGTCGGTGTTTGATAATCAAAGTTTTGCACAATGATAGTGTTTTTTAGTTTTATTGCAGAGATATGAAAATTATATCGTGCACGATATAATTATTTTTGTCTTATTGGAAACTCAAAATATGTGTCAGGATATGGCTCGTCGATGAGGGTGAAATGCCACCATTCGCTGTCGATGCCTTTGAAGCCGTGGCCGAACATAGCATCCCAGAGAATATGACGGTTGGCAATTTGCTCGTCGGTCAAATCCATATAGTCGGGATGGCTCTCAATGCCGAACCAGTCGAACGGACTGCCCATGTCGAGTTCCTTGCCTGTCTGCTCATCGACCAAGGTAAGGTCGACAGTTGAACCGCGTGAATGGCCTGAGCGGGCCATGATATATTGCTGTTCGAAAAGCAGACTTTTGTCAACCATCGGGTAGAAGATGTGCTTCATGGCGGTGTCTTGCAGATTTTCGGCCCAGCGGATAAAATGATTCACTGCGCATTGCGGACGGTAAGAGTCCCAAATTTTGATACGATAGCCTTGCTCGCGGAGCTCGTCGCTTGCCGCCTTGAGCGAATCGGCGGCCTGCTTGGTCATCAGCGCTATAGGCACCTCGTAGCCGTCGATGCGGGCTCCAACGAAGTTGTAGGTGCTGTAATAACGAATCTCGAGAATGGCGTCGGGCACCACGTCGGTGATAGCTACGAAGTCGCTGCTATCGAATTCGGGCTGAGTTTTCCGTTCTGTGTTGCAGGCCGTGAAGAGTGCTGCAAAGCATAAAATGAATAGTAGTTTTTTCATGTTAAATATTTTTTGCAAAGATAAGAAAAAACTCTTATCATTTCATATAAACCACCGACTTGTCGAAATCGAATATGGCATCGGTTTTTTCGAAAAACTTCAGTCCGATGTTGCCGGGTGTCGTGATTAATGGCAGATTTTTGGTGATGACGACTACAGCATCGGGAAATGTGGCATCACCAATCTGACATTGCTCGGTGATGATGTATTGTCCCACCACCTGACCGTTTGGGGCGACGGCCTCATGCAGTTTAAGATCGGCATTGTCAGCAAGAAACTGCTGGACCTCTTTGGTCTGCTCTATTAGGAACAACAGCTCCGGATTGCCAAAATCGATAAGGAAATTGCCGCTGAGCGTCCTGGGTTTTATCCCGTCGTCGAGCGTCGCGCTGGTCTCGACAGCAAACATATCCAAGTATGTGTCGGTATTCATCGTGCTTTTCGAATAACTTGCTTTTTTAGTGATGAGCGCTTTTCTGCTGAGCATCTGCATGCGTAGGTTGCCAAGGTCGAGTTTGACGATGCGGCTGCCTCTGTCGAGGTCGTTGTGCAGATACATCACCGGCACCGCCATTTCATAGTTTCCGTAATCGTAATTCGACAAAACAAAAACATCGCCATTAAAAGATGTGCTGTTGCCTATCCGCACCTTTCCGTTAGCTTTGTGTGTGATATTAAAGACGCGGCCGCCAAGGTTGATTTTCTCTTTTCCGCCAGTTGGCGTCAGTGTTAAATCCGAGAAAACGCCATTATTGAAAACGTATGCCGAGTCAGCAAGCAGAGCCGGAATGCCCGATTCCACAAGTATGGTGGCGTCGGCTGTGCCGTTGATACTGGCCGTGAATACATAATGCGCACCCTGCTTTGTGAGGTCGAAAGTCTCGCCCGCTGGCTTGTTCTGCGCCGTAAAACTCATTGTCATCATAATCACTGAAACCAGTCCCATCAGGTTGCCGGCCATGTGAACGAGGATTGCGAAGATATGATTATCGTGTTTTTCCTGATAATATCCGGCAATTAAGCCTAAAACAAAGGTGAAGACGAGGACTCTGATGATAAACATCGTATCAACACCCGAAGCAAGAAGTACCAGGTGTGCTGCGCTGAAAGTGAGAGCGCTTATCAACACCGGCAAGCTTATTCTTCTTTTGAAAACCTTAAACCCACAGTTGCCAAGCGACTTCAAATAGTTTTGGAAGAATCCTCTGAAAAGAAACTCTTCGCCGATGCTGGCAAGGATGAACACCGACAGGAAATTTTTCAAAACTGTGGTGTTTTTCATCAAAGGATGAGTCTGGATCGAGCCGGTGACAATGGCAGAGATGATATTCATAACCACGTTTATCACCACGGCGCAAAGGATTCCGAACAGTATCGGTTTTAAGATCTGGTCTAATTTCGGCATCGCGATGCGATATTTAACCTGCTTTTTGAAGGCTAAAATCAGCAAAATTGACAAAATCAGCATCGTGCCATGATTCATAACCGAGTCTTCGACGATGCTTGAGTTCAGCTGCCAGTGATGTCCCATAAAAATCGAGACAAAATAAACCACAGCGGTTAAAATCAAACCGCTAAGAAATACAAACAAAGGATTTTCTGCAAGTTTTTTCATTTTTTAATTATTTTGTTCTAATAAAATGACCTTCCTGTATCGCTGCAAAAGTGGCAAAAATACAAATAACCGTCTCGGTTTTCCTCTTTCTACCTGTTCATCAGCCTGCTTTCGCCCCAGTTGTACTGCGGATAGGCCTTTTTGAGGTCGTTAGCTGAGCCTTCCACGCCACTGCCGCCGCTGGTTGCGAAAACTTTTAACGTTTTGCCGCTGAGGTCGTGGGCTTCGATGAAGGTGTTGACGATAGTCGGTGCGGTGTACCACCAAACAGGAAATCCTATCCACACCACGTCGTAGTCGGCGATGTTGTCGCAATGGCCTTTTATTGCCGGACGTGACGATTTGTCTTTCATCTCGATGGTTGAGCGTGAGTTTTTGTCGCGCCAGTCGAGGTCGGCGGCGGTGTAAGGCACCTCAGGTGTGATTTCGTATAGGTCGGCGTTGAATTCTTTAGCCAGACGTTGTGCAGCGGCCTTTGTTGTGCCGGTTGCCGAAAAGTAAACTACAAGTGTTTTCATGTCTTTTTTGTTATTTTCTTGTGAATATGCAGTCGTATTTAAACATAATATCGCTGCAAGTATGATGAATAGTTTTTTCATATATCAAAATTATAAGCTCGCTGTGATAATCTCTGCAATGTCCTTTTCAGAAAGCGGAGCGTAGGCGTTCTCGAGACCTTCATTAACGGCGATGTGATGCGCCATCTCGCCGACACGGCTTCCGTCGATGCCGAGATCGCGGAGATGCATAGGGATTCCTATACTTTCGAAGAATTTGTAAGTCTCATCAATGGCCTTATTTGCAATCTCCCATTTGTCGAGATTCTTATCTATTCCAAACACGTTGATGCCATATTTCACAAAACGAGGCAGCGTTCTCTCGTTCAAAATGTGTTTCATCCAGCGAGGTGTGATGATAGCCAGTCCCCAACCGTGAGTGATGTCGTAGTAAGCACTCAAGGCGTGCTCGATGCCGTGGCAAGGCCAACCTGACGGGCTGTTGCCGAGAGCAAGGATTCCATTGCAGCCGTATGTGCAGGCGAGCATCATCTCAGCGCGGGCGGTGTAATCCTCAGGGTTTTCGAGGCATTTGCGGCCGTTCTCCATCAAGCTGCGGAACATCGACTCGCAGAAGCCGTCGTTAAGCAGCGTGGCATCTTCCACAAAATACTGCTCCATCACATGGTTCATCGCGTCGGCAATGCCTGCTGCGGTTTGTTTCTTGTTGACAGTAAAAGTATATGTCGGGTCGAGGAACGACACTACAGGGTAGAGATGACGGTCGATATAACCGATTTTGTCGTTGGTCTCGGTGCGCGAGATGACGCCGCCGCAGTCGTATTCGCTGCCCGTTGCTGCCAAAGTGATGATATCGACGATAGGAAGTGCGGCTTTTGCTTTCACCTTATATGAAATAAGATCCCACGGGTCGCCGTCGTAGCAGGCACCGGCAGCGATGGCTTTCGAGCAGTCAAGCACCGAACCGCCGCCGACAGCCAAGATGACGTCGATTTTGTGTTCCTTGCAAAGACGAACGCCGTCCAACACGCTGGGGTCGTACTTCGGGTTTGGCTGGATATCAGGAAGCTCAACGATTTCGTAACCTTTAAGCAATTCATAAACCTTCTGATACAGTCCGATTTTCTTGATGCTTCCGCTGCCGTAAGTCAACAATATTTTCTTTCCGAACTGCGCCATCACGTTTGGAAGTTTAGCTATAACGCCTTTTCCGAAAATGAGGCGCGTGGGGGTTTGATAATCAAAGTTTTGCATAGTGATAGTATTTTTAGATTTTTTGCAAAGATAAATAAAAAACCAATATAAGCTATTTCATTATAATTTATGATTGCAAGAAGATAAAATCACTAATAATGGTGATGTCGGCGTATCTTCCAAGGCGGTATTTTTGCAAAAAATAAAACTTAAAAAAATGAAAAACGTATTAAAACTTTTGTTGATGGGGATTGCCTATCTCGCAATCTTTATTTTAGGAGCAACGAGTGGAATTATTCATCCTGCTTGCTATGCTTATGTTGGCGCATTGTTGCCATTGTTGTTTGCCTTTGTGTATCTTTACACTTCGAGAATTATCAAGGGATTTGGAGTACCGACTTTCTTGAACGGATTCATCTTGGTTTTGTTCCTTTTGGCAGGTGAAGCAGATTTGACGCTCATCGTCGGATTTATTATCTTGACCGCACTTTCTGAAATTCTCAGATATTTCTTAGGATACAACACAAGGAAAGGCGTTCGTTGGGGCTTTGTGCCGTTTGCCTTCTCATTCTTTGCATACACCATGCATTGGTGGACCGACACCGCCGGCTCGCTTGCTGCAGCTGTTGAGGAGATGCCTGCGGGTTATGATGAGCTGATGAAGCCTGTCATCGACAACGTCCCGATGCTGGTAGTTGTGTTGCTTTTGACGATACCGATTTCAATGTTATCGATAAGACTTGCGGAACGAAGATTAAAGAATGGCATTATTAATGAAGTAGTTCATTAATATCATCTTCCATCATTTCAGGGCTCACCATCGGCTCGAAGCGGATGATGGTCTTGCCGTCTTTGGACACGAGGAACTTTCCGAAATTCCATTTGATGGCGTCGCCGTTTTCGAAGCCGGTGCCAGTCTTCTGATGAATCTGAGTGAGCATGTCGCCGAACTCCTCCGTGCCTTCAGGATAGCCTACAAACGGAGCCTGTGCCTTCAGGTAAGTGTAAAGCGGACTCTCGTTCTCGCCGTTGACATCTATTTTGTCGAATAACGGGAATGTTACGTTGTATGTCAGAGAGCAGAAGCTCTGAATCTCGTCGTTGGTGCCAGGTTCCTGACCCAAAAACTGGTTGCATGGGAACGCCAGAATCTCCAGTCCTTGGTCTTTGTATTTCTGGTAAAGCGCTTCGAGACCTTCGTATTGTGGAGTGAGACCGCATTTGCTTGCCACGTTGACAATCAGCAGCACTTTGCCTTTATATTGGCTCATTGACACTTCTTTCCCATCGATATCCTTCACGGAGAAGTCGTAGATGCTTTGTTTTTTGCTGCAGCCTGCAAAAATCAGCATAGCAATGGCTGCGAATAGTAATAGTTTTTTCATAGTTATTTAGTTAACAATTCACAAATCTTATCTTCTCTTATGACTTTGGGAGCAGACCTTCCGGCAAGAACCAGCACTTTCTTGCCATTCCGATAGATATGAAGCTGCCTTGATCTAACCACAGCAGTCAGTTCCGGGTCGTCTTGCATCGATAACCAAAGATGATGATACACGCCGTCCTCGTCAAACAGCTTCTTTTGCAAATGGGAGCACATATTGGTAGTGTCGATTGTCCAGCTCATTTCCTTTTCTTAGTGTATTTCGCTTTAACTTTTTACCTTCAACTTCGACCAGGTTTGAAGCACTACCGATATGATGATGAGTGCGATGCCCAGGATAAACGAGAAGTTCAGCTCCTGGTATTCGTTGAAAATAATCATGGCGATAATGATGCTGTAAACCGGTTCCAGATTGTATGTGAGGTTGACCGTGAAGGCGTCAATCTTTTGTAAGACAATGATTTGTAACAGACAGAGACCGATGGTGCAGACGACAACCATAAACGCCATGTATGGATAATCCAAGCCGGAAAGAAACAGCTTGTCGACAGGCAGGAAATGGTAGTAAATCGGGAAAATGGCAGTGAGGACTACCAGACCGCCGACCATCTCCCAGAAGAGCATGTTTTTGGCTTCATAACGCTTTCCGACATGCTGGTTGGCGATGGCGAACAAGGCATACAATGCCGATGATATTATTCCGAAGGCGATGCCCAAACGATAGCGGGTGTCGAAATGGAAGATGAGATAAACGCCGCATACCGTGAGGATGCTGAACAGGAATTCCGTTATCGAAAAACGGTGTTTGTTGATGATAGGCTCAAACAATGCCGTGAAGAAGCCCACCAACGAGAAGCAGACCACGCCGATAGAGACGTTCGACGCCTTGATGCTGGCGTAGAAAAATATCCAATGCAGACACAGCAACACCCCGACGCCGCCCATCTGGGCTATGTCTTTGAAGCTGTAACGTTGCAGCTCTTTTCTGAAAAGAAGAAACAGTGCCATCAAAACCGCAGCCCACGCCATGCGATGCCATACCAGCACCGCGGAGTCGAGCTCGATGAGCCGCCCCAGCACCCCGGTAAAACCTGCAATGAATACTGACAGATGCAGAAGTAGGAAGCCTTTGTTGTCTTTTTGAGTCACTATCTTAAATGTTTCTGCAAAGATATGAAAAATTTCCTTCAGCAACAATAGCAGCTGTGCCACCGACAAAAACATTTCCGTCGGATTGAATGCGAGTGGCAATAATTGAAGGACGCTCCATTGCCTCGCCTTGGATGAAGGTGCATTCAGCATCGTTTCCAAGACAGCCGCACTGTTGGAGGTAATATGTCAGCGAAGCGTTGGCGGTGCCTGTTGCCGACTCCTCGGGGATGTCGTACAATGGAGCAAAGTCACGAACATGAGCGGTATAGCCGTCGTTGCCGAAAGCGAAGACATGGAAACTCACGGCATTGTATTTCTTTGTGATTTCGGCAATGGCCTCCATGTCGGGCTGCAGCGACTGCAATGTTGTTACATCGGGCAGTGGAATCATGAGATCGGGGAGGCCTGTAGAGACAATTTGCACGGGTATTGTGGTACGGTAATTCTTCACACCCAAGGCCCGATATATCTCTTCAGTGTCTTCAATCGTTGCCACTATGCGCGGCTTTGCCATCTGCATCAGCACTTTTTCACCGGCTTCGACAGTAATGTCGCCAGCTTTAGTGTGGCAAAGACATTGGCTAGATGCCAGTCCCTTTTTGTAAAGAAGGAAAAACGAGGCTATAGTGGCGTGACCGCATAACTCCACTTCGGCTTTAGGCGTGAAATAGCGGATGGTGAACTCATTATCGCCATCATGCCGCACGAAAGCCGTCTCCGAATAGTGCAACTCGGCTGCTATCTTCAGCATCAGCTCCTCTTTCGGGAAAGCATCCGACTCAAGCAGCACCACTCCGGCAGGATTTCCGCCAAAGGGCTTATCAGTAAAAGCATTAACGATAAAGTAGTTCATATCATCATTTACATATTCATCAACCTGCTCTCACCCCAAGTATACTGCGGATAAGCCTTTGTTGTGCCGGTAGCCGAGAAGTAAACTACAAGTGTTTTCATGTTAATTATTTTTTGCAAAGATACAAAAAAATCAAGCCGCAGTAAAAAACCACGGCTTGACATTTACTTAGAGCTTTTTATTTCAGCATCTCCTGAACGTCTTTCTCGAAATCTTTCGGCTCGGTGGTCGGAGCGAAACGCTTGATCACGCTGCCGTCTTTCGAGATGAGGAATTTGGTGAAGTTCCAGAGGATGTCACCCTCTTTCTTCGCAGTCTTGCTAAGGCCTTTGAGCATAGTATGAGTGGCCTTTGCCTTCAGGCCTTTGTATTCCTCTTTCGGAGCTTGCGACTTCAGATATTCGAAGATAGGATGTGCTTCGTCGCCGTTGACGTCGATTTTCTTCATCAGCTGGAATGTGACGCCGTGGTTGATGCGGCAGAACTCAGCAATCTCCTCGTCGGAACCCGGCTCCTGGTGTGCGAATTGGTCGCAAGGGAAGCCGATGATGACCAATCCCTTGTCTTTATACTTCTGATAAAGATCTTCCAGTTCGTCGTATTGCGGAGTGAATCCGCATTTCGAAGCGGTGTTGACAATCATCAGGACCTTGCCTTTAAATTGGCTGAAGTCCATTTCCTCGCCTCTGTTGGTGAGGGCTTTGAAATCATATATCATAGTCGTTTTTTCCGTAGTGTTGTTAAGTTTTGCGATGATTCCGTCCAGCATCCTCGAAAGTTCAGGAGTGGTTTCCTTCGTGACGCTCTCGCAGATGATGGCATTGCCTAAGGTATCAGGAACTTCAGTCAATGATTCCTGAAGATTTTTACCCTTCTTAGTCAGCTTTACAATCATCTGGCGGGCATCTTTGGAGCTCTTCTCGCGAGTGATGATGCCTTGCTTTTCCATGCGTTGAAGCAGTGGTGTCACCGTGTTGGTCTCGAGATAGAGCCGCTTGGCGATGTCGTTAACCGGTTGCGCGTCCTTCTCCCAAAGGACCAGCAGCACCAGATACTGCGGATAGGTCAAGCCGTGTTCCGAAAGCAGCGGGTGGTAGGCCTGTGTGAGAAGGCGCGATGCGGTGTAAAGTCTGAAACAGACCTGGTTGTCAAGCAAGAATTTCTCGTTCATTACATTTGTTTGATGAGCCAGTTCTGATAACCGATTTTCTCAATGAGCTCAAGCTGTTCCTCGCTCCAGTATTGGTCTTCCTCTTCGTCGAGTAAGTAGGCTTTCAACATGTCGTATGTTGTCGGGTCGTCGGCTAATGTTGCCATGCATTTGCGAAGAATATCAACGCCTTTGACTTGGATGGCGAGGTCGGCTTTGACATACTCCAACGGGTCGCAAATCAGCTCGCGGGCATCGTGTTTCTCAACTTTCGGGCAGCCGCCGAGGTCGATGATACGGTTGATGAATTTCTCAACCCATTCCATCTCCTCATTGTAGTGGCCGATGTATTTTTCGCCCAACTTGCTGAAGCTTTCCGAGTTGAAAATCTGTCCCTGTACTTTGTGTACGAATGCGCCTTCTGAGAGGCCTGTTACGAAGAACTGCAATGCTTCGATTGATTTCTGTTTATCCATTTTTGTTAATTTTTAGTTGTTATTATAGATTTGAATTATATCGTTCACGACACAAAATTACAAAAAAAATTATATCGTGCACGATATATTTTAAAAAAATGTGAAAAAATTTGAAATTAATTCAACATTCTCTGTTGTGACAGTGACTTTCGTCTGTCTCGGGCTCAAGCGTGGCATGGGTGATGCCGTGTTCTTCAAGTTCGTGCTTGAGATGCTCCGACACGTGGTGCCATTGGCTTAAATCGTCGACAACGACATGCGCTGTGAGCGCCGTCTCGGTAGTGCTGATGGCCCAAACGTGGATGTGATGCACTTCTTTTACATGCTCTTCGGATGTCAGAATCTGCTCGATCTCCTTTAAATCGACACCTTCGGGGATGCCGTCGACAGCAAGTCTTAAACTATCCGACAACAGCTCCCATGTCGAGATGAGGATGACGCCTGCAATGATGAGCGAAACTATCGGATCGATGACGGTCCAACCCGTGTAGGCGATGATAATGCCGCTGATAACCACTCCGACCGAAACTAAAGTGTCGGCTGCCATGTGAAGGAAGGCTCCGCGCACGTTGAGGTCGTTTTTCTGTCCGCGCATGAGCAGTAAAGCCGTCACTCCGTTGATGAGAATGCCCACGCCGGCCGTCCACGACACCGCGATGCCGTTAACATCGGTAGGCTCGCTGAATTTGTGGATGCTCTCGATGACGATGGCACCGACCGCCACCAGCAAAATCACTGCATTAAGCAGCGAGATGAGGACTGTCGACTTACGATAGCCGTAGGTGTAATGCTCGTTACTCTTGACTTTTGCCAGACGGAAGGCGACGAGCACCAAAACCAGACTGAACACGTCGCTGAGGTTATGTCCCGCGTCGCTGAGGAGCGAGAGGGAGTCCTGCCAAAGGCCCACGCCGGCCTCGATAAGGACGAAAAGCCCGTTGAGGATTATCGAAAGGATGAATATGCCGCTTAGCGACTGCGCTTGTGCGCTATGATGATGGTGATGATGATGTTCCATTTTACATTTTTATTTTGACTGCAAAGATATAGATTTTATATATAGGTGATTATCCCCTAAAATGATGACTTTCAAAGTCAAAAACCATTATAAATGATGATAAGAATCGCGGAACTGGTAATTGATAAAAGCTAACAAAAAAAAGGGGGACAAAAACAACTTTGTCCCCCGAAAATTATATGTATTAAGTTTTAAATGAGGTACTCTTTAAGCGAGTTTACGTAGTTTTCGAAAGCTGCGAGTCCTGCAGGCGTGATTTTGCATGTCGTGCAAGGCACCTTCCCCTTGAAGCCTTTCTCGACGCTGATGTATCCCGCTGCGCTGAGCTTGTCGATCTGCACGCTGAGGTTGCCCGACGTGGCGCCTGTCTGCTGCTTGAGATAGCTGAACTCGGCACTGTCGACGCCGGCGAGAATCGACATCACCGCCAGCCTCAGCTCGGAATGAAGAATTGGGTCAAGTTTCGGGAACATGGCTTATTTGTTTTGAGATTTGACAATCAAGCCCGACACGAAAAGAACCAGTCCGCAGAGTGTGAACAGCAGCAATTGGGCTTCTGAGCGAAGAATGATGGCTGCAATGGCGCCGCCGACGCCGATGATGAAGCCGCCGACGATGATAGCCCAGTTTTTCAAAGCTATTCCTGAGATGCATTCGGCAAAGCCAAACGTCATGATGATGATAAGCGTAAGGTTCTGCGGCGCGATGAACATAAACACAGCGCTAATCACGACAGCAAAGGCGCAGTAGGCGAGCCAGATGCCGTGAAGCTGCTTGCTGATGATGCTTTGCGGGACTTCAACTTTGCTTTTACCAATAAAATGTGCCACAGGGAAACCGATGAGCGGCATTGCAAACCACAGCAGATTCCATACAGGATCGCGCGTGACGTGTATCAATTCGTAAATCACGAGCGACATAACCGTGAGCAGCACTCCCCAAAGGATAAAGTGTTTCCCGCTGTTTTGAAGTATCGAGCGGCGACTGTTGTTCATCATTTCGGTGATGATTCCGAGGCTCTCCTGAGCCGTCATTTCTTTGTTTTCAATTTTGTTTTCCATAGTTTTAAATTTTAAATGTTTAACCTTTTTATTAATTATAAGTGCACTTTGTGTCATAAACGACGCTGCAAAGATAAACAAGTTTATAATATAAACTACAAAAAATTTAAAATATTTTTAAAAAATTTTTCAATTTTTTACTAACTAATTGAAAAACAATGATTTAGAAAACAAAAAATTATTCAAACAATTCCGCTAATTTCGGCTCGATGTTCTCGATATCGTCGCGCATGACGATTTTTCCGGTCTGACAATCGATCAAAATGGTAGTCGGATAAGCTATTAAAGCATAGTCGTCGCGGACTTTGCTGTTGCCTCTCATTCCTCCGCTGTAGTCACATACGTTAACCCATGTCATGTTGTTTTTTTCGATACATGACTTCCAATATTTATAGCGTTTCTGGGAATCGACGGAGAGACCATAGATTTCCAAACCTTTATCATGATAGTTTTTATAAATCTCCACCAGCGTAGGCAGGTCATCCACGCATCCGTCACACCACGATGCCCAGAAGTCGACGATGACATAGCGGTTGGCAGGGTTGTTGACCACCGAGCTCAAGCTGACAGTGTCGCCGTTTAAGTCGGGATATTTCATGTCGATATACGTTCCGCCGGCTTCGGTCTTTAAGCGCTGTATGGCTTCTTTTCTCAATTTTTCGGCATAAGGAAGCTGTGCCAACTCGGGCGTAAGGCGGTCGATGACATCAAGCATCTCAGTCGACGACTTGCACCACTCTTCGATATTGGCCAAAGCCAGAGCTCCTGCAGGGTTTTCGTTCATAACAATAGCCCTTATCGAGTCAGCGGCAGCGTAGTCGCCACTTCTTCGATAACCGGTGATTATCTGATCCAGATCGTTCAAAGGTGTGCCTTTGGCTCCTGTTTCATAATCGTACTCGTCGGTGGCATCCACCTCCACGAGAATCGTTCCCGGTTCCAAGATAAAGTCTTTCAGCTGCTTTCCGTTATGTACATATAAATATATGTGCGTAGGTGTGGTAACCGCTGGGTGAATCTCGAAAGCACCATCTTTAACAACGCCTTGTCCGACGACAACCCAATCATTGAACGCGTCTAACAAATCGAGTTTTTTGCCTTCTTTTACACCTTTGACGGTACCTTTGACAACACAATAATCGTTTGTTGATTTGTTTTCATTGCAGCTGCAAAGAATAAGCATGGCTGCCATGAGAGTTAGAATAAGTTTTTTCATGATATGATGTTTTAAATGGAGTCGCAAAGATACAAAAAAAATAGAGACACCAGCGCATCTCTACTTTTTTTTCTAAACTAAAAATATGGCCTGTTTTTGTCATTCATTCTGAGTGCAAAATTATGGCAAAAATCTGACGTGAAATCTCCCCATAATTGGTGAAATTTTGTAATTTTAATACCTAAAAATGGTTATTTGGTATTATTTTAATTTTTTATTATTTTTGCAAATTGTAAGGGCGAATTATTATTCGCCCATAAAAACGAATTGATATGCAAAAAATCTTTTCAGAAACAACAAAAATGGCCGACCTCGTGCTCGGAAATTCCAAGCTTTTGCTGATGTTTCCGCGCTTCGGCATGGATCTCGGCTTCGGCGACCACAGCATAGCTGAAGTGTGCGCGATGAACAACGTCTCGGCGCCGTTTTTCCTTATGATATGCAACGTTTATTGCAACGACGACTACACACCGTCGCCCGACGATATCGCTTCTGTCGACCCTAAGGCGTTGATTAACTATCTGTTAGAGTCGCACAAATATTATCTCAACGAGCGTCTGCCGCATATCGAGGAGCATCTCAACCATATCATCAAGGCCTGCATCCCGAAGTATGGCAACATGCTGCACCGTTTCTTTGAGGAATATAAAAACGAGGTTGTCGACCATTTTGTCTACGAAGAGAAAAATGTATTTCCATATCTGCAACAGCTTGTAAATCAGAATGTTAAGACTGATTACAAGATCCGCGTCTTTCACGAGAACCACACCAATATCGAGGATAAGCTCTCCGATTTGATGAACATCCTTGTGAAATATCTTCCTGCCAATGTATTTCCGAAGGAACGTATCGAGATAGCATTGGATATCAATGAGTTATCGGCCGATTTGATGAGTCACGCTCTTATCGAGGAGCGCATCCTTATTCCTTTTGTTGAATCTTTAGAAGCTTAAACGATGAAATCTGACAATAAAATAATCATAGTGGAGCCGTCGCCGATTGTCAGCGCCGGTATCGCGTCGTTTTTCAACGACATCAAGCAGGTTTCAATCGTCTCGCAGCTCGACCGCATCGATAGGATGGAGGAGAAGCTTGCCGCTTACAATCCTGATGTGTTGATAATCAATCCGTTACTGATTGCTTACGACACTAATGAGCAGTTTTTGAAGCTCTGCCGTGACTTCTCTAATGTGATTCCTGTCGCCTTGGTGACATCGTACGTCGACGCAGGCATCCTAAAGCAGTTTAAGGATGTGATCGAGATTAACGACAGCAAGCAGAAAGTCGTTACCAAGATATTTAACTTGTTGAGCGACAATAAATTAACTCAAGAAAAACCAGAAAGTATCGAGCTCTCGAATCGTGAGACCGACGTGCTCGTAGCCCTTGTGAAAGGCATGACAAACAAGGAGATTTCCGACAAGTTGTTCATCTCGATTCACACCGTAATCACACATCGCAAAAATATCATCCGTAAAACCGGCATCAAGTCGGTTTCGGGCTTAACAGTCTATGCTTTGCTGAACAATCTCGTCGACGAGACTGAAATTTATAAATAAAAAAGGATAGTATTCGAAAAATTTCGTATTTTTGCGCTCCTTAATCCTAATTTAATCTATAATAAAATGAAAAAAGCTTTATTCGTATTGTTTTTGTTTTGCGCTTTTTCTGGCTTTGCGCAAGAATTTCTCCTTAAATCAGAGTGGGACCAAGGCTATCCTTACAACATGCTTTGCCCAAGAGATCCGTTAAACGGTTATGCGTATTGCGCTGCCGGTTGTCCAGCTGTTGCCATGGGGCAGATTATCAATTATCTGAGGACGACACAAGGCACTCGCTTTGACGATGGCGATGACTATCACCATGATTATGTAGGTAGAGTCTATGACATTGATGACGATTGGGAAACGTTGCAATTCCCGTCATTTCCGAAGCTGAACAGATTGTTGGATTCTGTCGATGCCGTTTTCCAACGTGGCGGGCAACTCAGCGACTCGTTGAAGGCCGCAGTGATTTTTGCTTGCGGCACGGCGTGCACACAGATCTATACTTCTACGGATGGTTCCGGTACTTTCCAGGTAGGTCAGGCGTTAGCAGCCTACCGACGCTTCGGCTTCGCTGACTGCAAGCTGTATCGTAACCCTACCGACGAGATGTACGAACTTCTTATTTCAAATATAGAAGCCGGCTATCCTGCTCATCTGGCTGTTGAAAATCCTGCAGGAACGGTAGGACACAATGTCGTGGTCGACGGCTATCGCGAATCGGACGGCAAGTTCCATATCAACTTCGGTTGGGGTGGTCCTAATGATGGCTGGTATCACATTCCTGACCCTACTTTTTATTATGGAATGACAAAGGTGGAAGGTATTATCTTGGATATAATTCCTAACAATCTGGCTGTTAATGAGACGTCAAGTCCACTGGCGCTTGAGGTTTATCCTAATCCGGCATCCGATGTGCTTCATATAGGCAATCTGCCTTGCGAAGAGGTGGAATACGCCATTTTCAATGTCTTGGGACAAAAAGTCATGGTCGGTTCTACCGACGGAACCATCTCAGTTGTTGATCTTGAAAAGGGATTCTATGTTTTGCAGCTCAAGGGTGAAAAACTCCTTGAAACAGCAAAATTTGTAGTAAAATAAGAATGACTTTATAACAAAAAAGAAGGGGACGAAGAAATTTCTTTGCCCCCTTTATTATTCACAAATTTACAAAAAGTCCTTTTAGAATTTCAAACCTGCTGAAATGCGAATCTCCTCGACGCGTGTGTCTTTGGCGAGGTCGGTGAAAGTCTTGCCATAAGCAAGGCCTAACATGAATTTGCCTAAAAATGCCTTTACACCGAGATTGGCACCGAGTTCAACACGGTTGAAAGGTTCAGGATTTTGATCCGACTTGGTGAAAAGTGAGTATTTCGTGGTTCTGTCGTAGATGGTATTGTCATCCGGGTCATACTCAGGGGCTTTTACATAGCATTTGCCGCCGATGTGAAAGCGCGCAAATACTCCTGCGTATGGGAAGATTGCCACCGATGTGGCCGGTATCTCGATAAGATAGCCGACATTACCTCTTAAAACCCATGAGAAATACAGGTAACTGATTTCAGTTCTTTTCTGATAACCCAAGAAATCGTATGGTTCCGATTTCCATTCATAGTCGGAGAAAAGCAAATCCATACCCCAGTTGAGGTAGAGGTTGATTTGATCGGACAGAGGTTTGTTTTCTGTAATGCCCAAACCTATCTGTGTGAAAGGCTCTTCTTTGTCGATGGTCGGTTCGTCGCCTGTGTAGATGTAATGCGATGGAGCGTAGAAACCTTCAAACGTGAAGAACTGCTCCGGCTTGCCGGATTGTGAAAAGGCTGTAATGCCGATGAGGCACAGAGCCACGAGTGTGATAACTTTTTTCATAGATTGAATAATTTACGGTGCAAAGTTAATATATTTTTTTGAAAAATCAAAATCCGGCCCAGAACCACTCCCAGAACTTGTGCTCCATCTCCTTCCATGTGTTGGCGGTGGCAGCTTCAAAGTCGGAGGTATATTGGTTGAGTTCGGCGATAGCCTCGTCGCGGTTGCCTTTTTTCAGTAGTTTCTCGACTCTCTTCTCGAGTTCAGGAAGCTCTGTCATGGCTTTCTCCTCGTAACGGAGCACGTTGCCGTAGACCACGTCTTTGCATGCGCCCCAGTTTACCTGTGCGAGCTTGTTGGCCTGACGGTAGCGCCAAAGGGCTGTCTGCTCGTCGTAGCCGCCGTGGCCGCAACGGTTGAAGCATTTAGGCATCTGTGTGCAGCCGCTGTATACAGGTATTCTCGGGCTTTCGCCAGGGTTTTCGACTGAGAGCCAGAGCAGTCCGCCTATCTCGTCGGGCATCCAGCCGCGGAGCTGTGCCACGAAAGAGTAGGAGCACCACGACATTGCCACGCCGCGTTTAAACTCGATGGTGCCAGGCTTAAGCATGTTGTAGAGAGCACGCTCGGTGCCGCTCATCCACGGGTTGGCGGTAGGGGAGACGATGGTGTCGCCTTTTCTGTTGACGACCTTGAGGTTGGCGATCTGGTCGATAGGAGTGCCTTCGTAGTTGGCGCGGAACAGACGCATCACGTCGCGCACGTCGACTTTCTTCTCAGGTTTCACCGAGAACGGCATCTCGTCGTCGTCGATCTTAAGACCCAGCGATGGAGCTAACTCGTTGAGAATGTACCACTCACGCTCGCGGAAGTTCTTGCCTTGTGTGTAGTCACTGCCGAAGGCTTTATACCAGATAAAGTCGCCTTCGCCGTCCCAGAGGCCGCATCTCTTTGCCACCTCTTCCACGTTGTCGGAGCAGCGGAAGTTCTTCTTGTCGTCTCTGTTTAAGTATTTGATTCTAGGGATGTTAGCCGATACGCCGACTTCGCCGTCGGGCACGCGCTGTGCTGCCCAGATGCCGCCCACCTTGTCGGGGCCTTCACCCATGATCTCCATGAGCCACACCTCTTTGGTGTCGGCGATGGTGATGGCCTCGCCGCTGTCGCCGTAGCCATATTTCTCAATGAGTTCGGCGATGACGCTGATGGCATCCTGTGCGTTGTCGCAGCGTTGCAGAGCCACGCGCTCGAGCTCCTCGATCCAGAACATTCCGTTGTTGTTGCGGAGAGTGTCGGGACCGCCGAAGGTTGTCTCGCCTATGGCCAGCTGTTTCTCGTTGAAGCAAGGATAGGCGGTGTTGAGGAAGGCGTAGGTGTGCTTGACCTGCGGAATCTCGCCGGCTTCCTTCACCCCGTGTCTGTCGTTGGCATCGTAGGTGCGCATGATGCCCTTGTAGATCTTCATGGTGGCACCGTCTTCATAGTCGGAAGCCGGCTCCCAGCGCATCCAGGTGCGGTAGCCGCCGTCGCAGGTGTGCGAGGTCATCACCGAGCCGTCGGTCGAGGCTTTCTTGCCCACCATGATGCTGGTGCAGTATGCACCTTCAAATTCGCTCTCGTCGACGACAAACTGAGCGTTCAGGCTCACCGTCATCGCGATTATAACTAACGTGATTAAAGTTTTAATGGTTTTCATATTATTACACTTTTAAACGTTCTACTTTTAACTTGACAGGCTCGGCCTGTCCCTACTTTAAACTGTTTTTCGAGGCTCCGCCGAGAAAAACGTAAAGTTCACTTTCCCGTATTTTCTATGGTCATAACAATTCGGATGTTCTGAAAAATCGATGGTTCTGTCGTGCTCCAGCACAAAGATTCCGCCTTCGTTGAGCAACTTATTCTGGAAAATCAGGTCGACAAGCAGGTCGTAATGCTGGCAGTCGTACGGCGGGTCGGCGAAGATGAGGTCGTATTTTGCCTTATGCATCGGCAAGAAGCGAAAAACATCCGATTTCACCACCGATAACTCATTCATATTCAGCTTGTTAGCCGTCTCTCTTATGAATCGCACGCAGTTCTGGTTCTCGTCGACGGCAGTTACGTGCGGGCAGCCTCTCGAGACGAGCTCATACGAGATGTTGCCGGTGCCTGCGAAGAGGTCCAAAGCCGTCGTCTCCTCCAGGTCGATCTGGTTTTCGAGTATGTTAAACAGGCTCTCCTTGGCCATGTCGGTCGTGGGGCGCGTCGGAAGGTTGTCGGGCGCCACAATCTGTCGTCTCTGATGTCTTCCTCTGATTATTCGCATTTCAAATCTTTTTTAAAACGTACATCGCGCACATATCTCTTCGTCAGCTCAACGAGACTCGAGTCTTCCTCGATCATGCCGATGAAATAAACCGGCACCGAGCCTGCGTCGAGATGCAGCTGTTCCATCGCGAAAAGCAGAAAATATAGGAAATCTTCTTTTGTCTTATAACGGAAGTGATTGAAAAACAATAGCTTACTGCCTTCCAACACTATCATCTCAAAGTTTTGGTCTTTGATGTTGAGAAACACTCGGGTGTCGTCGGTACGCTCCCTGCACTCTCTAATCAACTCAGCCACCACTACGCTCGAAGCGTGCCTCACCTTCATATCCTTCGAAAGCGACTGCACATAGTCGTATTCTTCCTTCGTGATGGCGTAGACGTTATACGCATCAGCCTCTTCAATAAAATCGGCACAAACAACGCTGTCGGCATCCGTAAGTCCCAGTATTTCCAGGTATTTCGACTTGTCGCTCTCCTGGTAAACCTCCTTCGGCACGAAGGTGTTACGGCTGTTGTCGAACGAAAAACCATCCAACAAACGCTGGATGGTTATCTCGTTTTTGTTCTGATTTTCGGCTGTCGGGAACATATTACAATGATTCCCAGTTACCGTTCAATGAAGGCTCATCCATCGAACCGACTTTCAGACCCGGATATTTGTTGAGGTCTTCCATCTCAGCTCTGAGGTTGTTGACACGCTGCTGGTCGAGGTCCCAAAGGTAAGTCTTGTAAGGGGTCTTTGCCTCGAACACTGCAACCTTCAAACCGCCACGCATGATGTAGCCGGCCTGCATCTCAAACACATCACCCTGTGAGAACGGGACGACGCGCAGACTGTTGATGTCGAAGTTGTCTCTCTTGGCAAACAGTGAGTCGTAAACCGAAACGAAACCGACGGTGTCGTTGATGGTCTTGGTGAATGTGGTATCGTTAGGGTCAGCCACGATGTTCACAACAGGAAGCTGTCCGTTTTTGATGTACTCGGCGAGTGAATCAAAGTCGCCGGTGAAACGGTTGTAAGTCTGCTTGAACAAGGTCTGTGTGCTTCTGATGTCCTTCAGGCTCTGAACCACCTGAACTTCTCTTTCCTTACGCATGTTGTCGAATGCCACAGGCTGTCTGATGCTGTCAAATACCAAATAAGCCAAAAGGATAGCTACGAGTGCCAATCCGATGTTGATCCATTTTAAATTTTTATTATTCATGATTTTTGAATTTATTTACAATTTTTGCGATGCAAATTTACTGATTTTTTTTAATTCTAACGAAAAATTTTAAAAATATTTTACGAATAGAACTCCACGTTGAGCCCCAATGCCTTGACTCTTGCGGCGATGCGACTCATTTCCCCCGAAGATAGCTTCTCGAGATTCTTCTCAGGCGTCTCCCTGTCGATGACGTAAATCATTGTCTTTCTTGGATTTATCTTCTTGAGATGGCCAAGCCAAAGGTTGATTTCCTCCTCGGTGGTGTTGTCGATTTTTTGTCCGTTATGCTCGCCGCGAAGGAATAAAGTCTGGATAATCACTTGACCCTCAAAACGTTGCAGGTTTTCGATGTATCGTTCAAGGTCGATTTTCACGTTTGGAAGATTTATTTTTTTGATGGTATCCAAAGTTCCTCCGTCGAGCTTGCAGATGTTATTGTCGACTTTTTGTAAAGTCTTGAATATCATTTCTTTATGAATATTGGTTCCGTTTGTCAACACGCTGATGACTGCCTTCGGAACGTATTTGTCGCGCAGCTTTATCGTGATGTCGATGATTTCCGGGAAATCGGGATGAAGAGTAGGCTCGCCGTTGCCCGAGAAGGTGATGCTGTCGGGCTCTTTTGCCGTCCCTACGAGACTTTTCAACGCATTCTCCAGTGTCTGCTCGTATTCCTGAGGGGTGGCTAAGCGTGCTTTTTCGTCTCTTTTCTCCGGATTCCAGCCGCATTCGCAATAAACGCAGTTGAAGGTACAAATCTTTCCTACTTTAGGTAATAAATTGACACCCAATGAGTTACCTAAACGTCTGCTGTGAATTGGACCGAATACCAAATCTTCAGATAAAAATGCCATTTCTTAAATTTTTTTGCAAAAATAACGAAAATATTCTATCTTTGCAAAAAATTACGTTTATGAAGACTAAACAGGAAATCACTGAAAACTGGCTGCCACGCTACACTGGTCAGGATTTGGACAAGTTCGGGAAATATATACTTTTGACGAATTTCAAGCATTATCTCGATGCTTTTGCCGCTTGGAACAATGTGCCGATAGTGGGCGAGGACCGCTCGATGCCCTGCGCCACGGCTGGCGACATCACCATGATCAACTTCGGCATGGGTAGCGCCAACGCCGCCACCATCATGGACCTGCTGAGCGCCATCCACCCGAAAGCCGTGCTTTTCCTGGGCAAATGCGGCGGCGTGAAGAAGAAAAATCTCGTCGGCGACCTCATCCTGCCTATCGCCGCCATCCGTGGCGAGGGAACGTCAAACAACTATATCTTGCCTGAAGTCCCGGCTCTTCCGGCCTTCTCGATGCAGAAAGCTATCTCGACAACCATCCGCGACCATGGCCACGACTACTGGACAGGTACCGTCTACACCACCAACCGCCGCGTGTGGGAGCACGACGAGGAATTCAAGGAATATCTGCACAAGACACGCTGCATGGCAGTCGATATGGAGACAGCCACCATCTTCGCAGCAGGCTTCGCCAATGAGATCCCGACAGGCGCTTTGCTGCTCGTCTCCGACCAGCCGATGATTCCTGAGGGCGTCAAGACTGAGGCTAGCGACAAGAAAGTGAGTTCGATGTTCGTCGACGAACATATCAAAATCGGTATCGACGCACTGCATCAGATTATCGATAACAAGCTGACAGTCAAACACTTGCGCTTCTAATGACCTACGAGCAGATTCTTTCGGACATTAAAAACAAGATTTACCATCCGGTGTATTTCCTGATGGGCGAGGAGCCTTATTTCATCGACACCATCAGCGATGCCATCGAGAGCACGGTGCTGGATGAGGCCGACAAGGCATTCAACCAGATTGTCCTCTACGGGAAAGACGTCAACGTGCACGACATCGTGACACAGGCGCGTAACTTCCCGATGATGGGTAACTACTTGGTAATCATCGTGAAAGAAGCTCAAGATGTGAAAAATATCGAGTCGATGGAACCGTTTTTGGAGATGATTCCTGAGACCACGATTCTGGTTCTGAACTACAAATACAAGAAGCTCGACAAACGCACAAAATTCGCGAAAACACTCGACAAAGACTATGTCCTGTTTGAGTCGAAGAAGCTTTACGACCGCGACATCCCGAAATGGATTGTCAACTATCTTGGAACCAAAAATTATAAGATTTCGCAGAAGGCCTGTCAGATGCTTGCCGACTACCTTGGCACCGACCTGCTGAAAGTACGCAATGAGCTGGAAAAGTTGATGGTTGCGGTGCCGCAGAAAAAAGAAATCGACGACTTCGACGTGGAGTATAACATCGGAATCTCCAAGGATTTCAATGTGTTTGAGCTTCAGAAAGCCATAAGCTACGGCGACTTCCCGAAGGCGGTGCAAATCATCAATTATTTCGGCGACAACACCAAAGAAAATCCGCTAATCGCTACAGTGATAATGCTTTACGCTTATTACTGCAAGGTTTTGAAGCTGCATTATGCCACCGATAAGAGCAAAAACAGCGTCGCCTCGGTCCTCGGTGTCAACCCTTTCTTCGTCGAAGATTATTTCGAGGCCGCCCGACGTTACAACATCAAAAAATGTGTCGACAACATCGCAATTTTGCGTGATTTCGACCTTAAATCCAAAGGCTACAACATCGGCGACGTCTCGCAAAAAGACCTCTACCGAGAGATGATTTACAAGTTGATGCGCTGATTCTTTTTAATCCATTCTTTAGCATTAACGAACGCCTCAATCCAAGGGGCTATTTCATCGTCTTTGCGATTCTGTGGATAGTATGCCCACTGCCATGGGAGGAAGGCGCGTTCGAGGTGAGGCATCATCGCGAGATGACGGCCGTCGGCAGAGCAGATGCCGGCGACGGACCATGGCGAACCGTTAGGATTTGCCGGGTATCCGTCGTAGCTGTATGTCAACGCGATGTTGTATTTCTCCTTGCCGTATGGGAAGTTGAACTTGCCCTCGCCGTGAGCGATCCACACACCAAGCCGACGGCCTTTGAGGCTCTTGAGCATGATGCTGTTGCTATCTTCGATGTTCACGTTCACGAAACCTGATTCGAACTTATGCGAGTCGTTGTGAATCATGCGCGGATGCTTGTCGTGGTCAGGGTAGATGAGGTTGAGCTCAGTCATGAGCTGGCAGCCGTTGCAGACGCCGAGACTCATGGTATCAGGACGTTTGTAGAAGTTCTCGAGCGCCATGCGTGCCTTCTCGTTGAAGAGGAATGCTCCAGCCCAGCCTTTGGCCGAACCGAGAACGTCGGAGTTGCTGAAACCACCAACAAACACTATCATATTCACGTCGCTGAGGTCTTCGCGTCCGCTTACGAGGTCGGTCATGTGTACATCCTTGACATCGAATCCGGCAGTGTAGAGCGCGTAAGCCATTTCGCGGTCACACTGGCAGCCTTTTTCACGGATGATGGCGGCCTTCACGCCCGAAGGAGTGCGACGGTGCATGTCGATGCCCAAATCCTTGGCCTTGCCGGTGAAGCTGCCGAAATCGAACTTAAGTGCTTGATTCTTATAGTTTTCGAAACGCTCTTTAGCCTTCGCTTCGCCGCTCTGTTTTCTGTCGAGTAGATATGAGCTCTTGTACCAAAGGTCACGCAAAGCGTTGATATCCAATTCGTAAGCTTCTTTGTCTTTCTTCAACGAAATGCTGCGCTTGCTGTTTGGCTTGCCGATTACGGTGTATTTGATGCCTTCTTTGTCAAGTAACTCCTTGGCTTTCTTATCTTTAACTTGGATAACGACAGCCGGTTGCTCGCTGAATGCCACGCTGATGAGGTCGTTGCCAAGTGCGCTGAGGTCGATGTCCAAGCCGCCTTCGTTGTTGGCGAATGTCATCTCAAGCAAGGTGGTGATCAAGCCGCCTGCCGACACGTCGTGACCTGCGAGGACGAGTTTCTGCTCGAGGAGCTTCTGTAAGGTATTGAAGCACTTCTTAAAGTATTCAGTATCAACGATATCTGGTGTGCTTTCGCCGACTCTGTTGATGATCTGTGCGAAGCTGCTGCCGCCGAGACGGAAGGCGTCTTTCGAGAAGTCGATGTACAGAATCTCAGTGTCTTTGTCGTTGACAATCACTGGTTTAACGGCTTTGCGGATGTCGGTGACTTCGCCTGCTGCCGTTACGATGACGGTGCCAGGAGCGAGGACCTTCTGACCGTTTTTGTATTTCTGTGTCATCGAGAGCGAGTCTTTACCTGTCGGGACGTTGATGCCGAGAGCTAATACGAAGTCGCTCAACGCTTTAACGGCGCGGTAGAGTCGTGCGTTCTCGCCTGGGTTCTTGGCTGGCCACATCCAGTTGGCGCTCAATGAAACGCCTTTGAGGTTCTCTTCAATCGGTGCCCAAACCAAGTTGGTAAGTGATTCAGCCACAGAGAGTCTCGAGCCTGCTTCAGGGCTTATCAAAGCCGCTGCCGGAGCGTGTCCGAGTGCTGTGCCGATGCCTCTAACACCTTGATAGTCAAGTGCCATAATGCCGAGGTCGGTGAGTGGAAGCTGTACCTCGCCGGCGCACTGCTGCAAGGCGACACGACCTGTAACCGAGCGGTCGACCTTGTTGGTGAGCCAGTCTTTGCAAGCCACGCCTTCGAGCTGAAGCACCTTCTTGAGGTAATCTTCGAATTTATTATTATGATATTCGATTTTCTTGAAGTTGTAATCGACATCGTTGTCGGTCAAAACGGTCTTTGGAGCGCTTCCGAAGAAGTCGGAGAGGCTCAAATCGATAGGATTGACGCCGTTTTTGCGAACAAATCTTAAACGCTGGTCGTCAGTCGATTCACCAACCATATAATAAGGTGCGCGTTCGCGTTCGGCAGTCTGGCGGATGATCTCCGTATCCTGTTTATTTACAAGCAATCCCATGCGTTCCTGTGACTCGTTTCCGATGATTTCCTTGTCGGAAAGGGTAGGGTCGCCGACTGGAAGGTTATCGACATAGACTGTGCCGCCGCTCTTGTCGATGAGCTCGCTGAGGCAGTTGAGGTGACCGCCGGCGCCGTGGTCGTGGATTGAGCGCACTGGGTTGCTGTCGTTTTCCACCATGGCGCGTATGACGTTAGCCACACGTTTCTGCATCTCAGGGTTGGCACGCTGCACGGCGTTGAGCTCGATGGCGTTGGAATACTGGCCAGTACCCACGCTCGAGACCGCGGCGCCGCCCATTCCGATGCGGTAGTTGTCACCGCCGAGCACTATGATGAGGTCGCCCGGCTCTGGGTCTTCCTTCATGCTGTCGTCAGCCGGAGCAAATCCGATGCCGCCCGCGAGCATGATGACCTTGTCGTAGCCGTAGTCGTTGGTTTTATTGTCGTTTTCGCTATGTTCGAAGGTGAGGAGCGAGCCGTTGATGAGCGGCTGTCCGAACTTGTTTCCAAAGTCTGATGCGCCGTTCGAAGCCTTGATGAGCAGCTCTTCAGGGGTCTGATAGAGCCACGGACGTGCCTTGAAGTTGTCTTCCCACTCGCGGCTCTCGTCGTTACGAGGGTAGCAAGTCATGTAAACGGCTGTTCCTGCCAACGGAATCGAGCCTCTACCGCCAGCGAGACGGTCGCGAATCTCACCGCCGGTGCCTGTTGCGGCTCCGTTGAACGGCTCGACGGTTGTCGGGAAGTTATGCGTCTCTGCCTTGACAGAGATAACAGTATCTATATCTTTGATTTTGAAGAAGTCGGCTTTATGCTGAGTTGCCGGCGCAAACTGTTCGACCTTCGGTCCGAGGATGAAGGCGACGTTGTCTTTATATGCCGACACGAGGCGGTTGGTGTTGGTTTTCGAGGTCTTCTTGATGAGTGCGAAGAGAGTGTCGGGCATCTCCTTGCCATTAATAATAAAGGTGCCGTTGAAGATTTTGTGGCGGCAGTGCTCCGAGTTGACCTGTGCGAAGCCGTAGACCTCCGAGTCGGTGAGGGCGCGGCCTATCTTTTTGCTTATACCTTTCAGATAATCAATCTCTTCCTGACTGAGTGCGAGGCCTTCCTCGTTGTTGTAGGCGTCGATATCGGTGATATATTTCAGCGGCTCAGGCTTGCGGTCGACAAAAAACACGTTCTGGTCGAGGTCGTGGTATTTGTTTTGCAGCATCGGGTCGAAGCTGTTGTCGTTTTCCTCGACGGGATGGAATTCCTCTATACGAGAAACGCCGCGAATGCCCATGTTTTGAGTTATTTCGACGGCGTTGGTGCTCCAAGGAGTAATCATCTCGCGGCGCGGACCGAAGAAGAATCCCTTCACGGTTTTTTCTTCAATTTTTGTGGCGTCGCCGAAGAGCCAACTGAATTTTTTAATATCGTTATCGTTGTGATTATCAGCGCTTTCTACAGCGATGATAGTGTTTTGACGGGTTTTGAAAAAGATTATCATGGTATTAATTTTTCAAGGTGCAAAATTAATAAATTATCACACATATTTTACGGATTTTAACAGATTTTTTTTGTTTTCTTTCAAACAAATATCTCATCACATTTTGTGACAACATTGATGGCAATAAAATCCTTTTGGGACGAAAAATTCCATTTTGGGACGAAATTTGGCAAATTTGTGACGAAATCCGGGATTTTGTGACGAATTTCGGTCGTTTTGTGACGAAATACACCAGTTTTGTGACGAAATTCGGAAGTCTTGTGACGAAATTATCCCTTTTGATACTGCATTGGGGTTACTCCGGTGATCTCCGCAAACACCCGCTGGAAGTGCGATCGGCTGATGCCGCAGTGGTCGGCGACGGCCTCGTTCGACCATTCGGGATGCGCGTGGAGCGTGCGCTTCGCCTCTTCGACACGCAGGGTGGTGATCCATTTCGAATATGAGGCGTAGCCTTGATTTTTGATCCATGCCGACAGCAGGTATTGAGGCAGCTGCATGGCTTGAGCAGCCATGGGCTTGGTGGTGCCGCTATGCAGATGTCCGCCGGCTGCAGTCCATTGTTTCACGGCCTTTTCGACCTTTTGCAGAGCCTCGTCGGTCACCGTGCTGGCGTGCTCGTCCTGCTCGATGCTTTGCTCGGCTTCGCGCACGTGACTGGCAGCGCCTGTGATGACGTAGCGCACAAAGCAGAACCACATGTAGAATATACCCACAAAAATAAACAAGGCAAAGCACGTCATCAGCCAGCCTTCGCTGAAGATGATGAGAGGCACCATCATGGTGATGAGGGCCAGTATCACTATGGTGATCTTGATCCACCACAGCAGTCCGTCGTCGTCGGTGTCGTAGTAGTCGGCGAGAGCCAGCTCCAGGCGGGGCACCTCGCGCAGATGCAGCCAGCTGTAGTAGACCTGCATCATGCCGTAGACCACGCTTGCCGCCACCAGCGCCTTGCAGGCCACCAGCGCCAACGATACCAGCCATGTGACTATGCCTATCGTCCATTCGATACGGCGCACACGTCCCAGCCGCTCGAGGTTGAGGATGTTGAGCGACATTAGGGCTGCCGAAGGGATGAAAAACACCAGATTGACGGTGAGGGCATGTTGCAAGTCGGATGAGCGCATGCCGCTGATATATTGGATGAGGAACTGCACGGCTATCAGCAACAGGCCGCCTGTCATGAGCCAGCGCGAGCGGTTGGCCACGCAGTCTTCGCGTACTTTGGCGGGCAGCAAGGTGAGCAACGCCAACGCCATGAGCGTCATCATCATCACCGCTGAAAACTGCATTTCCTTCATCTACACCTATTCGAAAAATATCGGCTGCAAAGATATAAAAAATTTTGTTTCAATTCTAAAAATTGCAACACCAAATACACGCAGAATAAAATTTTTATAAAGTTTTTATTATATTTTTGCGCCCGAAGAATTAATTTATGTTTATAAAAGATTTTTTCAACGACAGTTCGTGGACGACGTGGGGCCTCATCGCGCTTTATGCGGCTGAGTGTTTTTTTGTCGTTTCTCTCGTTTTCAAACTTTTTTTCAGAAAAACAAATAAAAAATTCGATAGATGAAGAAGACATTTACTTTCAAACAAATTTTTTCGGCGATGCTGCTGCTTGCGGCAATGGCCATTGGAAACAGTGCTTTAGCGCAGACGTTCGACATCGAAGCGACGTACAACAGCAACACACACAAGACCCTGTTCACCATCACGCGTAGCGGCAGCAGCCTGCCACAGCAGACCATCAAGTACCGCACGGTGAACCTCTCGGCTTATGCGGGAATACACTACACCGCTGTGAGCGACACTTACACCTTCCCTGAAAACATTACTACTTTTCAGGTAGAGGTTAGTGAAAGCGCACAATACTCCACTGCTTACGCATACCATTATCAGACGGGCACCACCCGCAGCTACCGCTTCGAGGTGCTCGATGTCAACGGCTTCGAACTGGCACACAATGACCGCGACATCACCACGGGTGCCCAGTTCAGCAACACCTACTTGAACAACAGCGTCACCGATCTGGTGTACTTCACCGATGGCGGCAGCATCATGTCGGGCAGTGGCAACAAATACCTCGATGTCAGCTATTCCTCGTCCAACTGGACACAGGTAACCGACGCTGGCTACAGCCAAGGCGTTCACACTGTCAGCACCAACAGCCTCTACAATAGCAATAGCAACTTGCGCACTATCTTGAACGCCCTCAGCTATAAGATGTACGCCACCGTTTATTTCACCCAAAAAGAGGAACATGACGGCTACCAATATATACAGATTTATACCGGTAATGCAGGGACATACGACAATGTGGATGACCCAAATGGCGGCATAGGCACGCTTACCAATTCCCTCTACCGGGCTTGTTTCATTTTGAGTAAAGATGCAGGTGTGATGACCAGTGAGCATCACCAATTCTTCCCTCATCGTTACGACTATGTAAACAAGGCTGCGGAAACCACTGCGGGCATCACCCACTACGAGTTTGACTACGACGACAGTTACTTATACAAGCAGAAGTACTTAAGCAGCTCTTACAAGTCAAGCACTTCAGGCTCGCTCGTTCTTCCCCCTACCGCCGAAAACATCAACATCCGTTTCGATGCTGGTGGCGGTGGTCTTCATGACAACGACGAATGGGACTTCAAAAACCTCAAGGTCCGTCTCGCCTTGGTTGACGAAACCTATCCGACACCAATCAACATCGCCGGCATCACTGTTTCGGCGGGACCTTACGTCAAAGGTAACACATTCTATATCAGCGTGCCGTTCAGCGAGATTGTGAATACAGCCTATTACAGCGGCTACAAGAAGCTTGTCACCTCCTGGGGCGATGCCACCTACGATTCGGGCGACGGCACCAACGTAATCACTTTCAAAGGCACTATCAATGCCAATGCCGGTACAACATTGGCAATCACCAGTTTACAATGCAATTTCAAAGATCTTACAGGCACTTTATTCCAAGGTTTAGGCAACAGCGGCTACACCGACAGCTTCGACAAGACCTTCAACGGTGTCACCTGCACGGAGAGCTACACTCTCGCCGCCACCAATACCGAGTTTACAGGCTTACAGAGCGAGTATGTGGTGAGCAATAATGCCATCCATCCGCGCCCGATGGTATATTTCTATAAAGGTATCAAGAACAACACCAACCAAGTGCGACTCTACGAGACCATAGGCTACACTTTGTCGTGGACCAACGCCTATTCGGCAGGCACTGGCTCCGTCACCGCCACGGGCACTGGCAACTACAACGGCTCGATTAGCGCAACCTACCCCATCCGCTGGAGTACCTACACCGTCAGTTTCCATGACAACGGCAGCGTCGGCATCCCGGCTACTGGTGAGATGAGCGACCAAAGTTTCGAATATGGCGTTGCACAGAACCTCACTGCCAACGCATTCAGTCGCGAGGGCTTCACCTTTGCCGGATGGAACACCCAACCTGATGGCAGCGGCGCCAGCTATAGCGACGGAGAGGCAGTCACAGGACTCACCTCCGAGGACGGAGGCACCGTCGATCTCTACGCCCAGTGGACCGCCATCCCATGGACAGGAAGCGGCACAAGTGAGGACGATCCATACATGATTCTGTATGCCAGCCAACTCGACCTGTTGGCAACCAATGTGAACGGCGGAAACAACTACAGTGGCAAGTTCTTCAAATTGGATGCCGACATCACCTACGTCCATAACACCGCCTGGAACGATGCCACCAGCACCGAGAACAACTACACCGCCATCGGCGGCTCTTATGGCGACTCTTATCGCAATTTCAAAGGAGTTTTTGACGGTGATGGCCATACCATCAGCGGCATCCGCATCTACAAGGGCGGCAGCAGCAACGATGACAGTTTCCAGGGACTGTTTGGTAGGACTTATGACGGTTCTGTGTTGAACGTCACCCTCACCGATGCCCGCATTACGGGATACATCTCTGTCGGCGGTATCATGGGTGAGAGGCACTATGGGCATGTTGTGAACTGTCATGTCACAAGTACCGTAGCCATCCATGCCGTCGCCAACAATTCCACGCTGCACGGTGGTATTGTAGGGTATAATTTGACTGCCCTTTCCTCAGAAAAAATTCTCAACTGCACCAGTGCCGCCACCATAAGCATCGCCGACGGACTGACGGGTTGCAATAAATATGGCGGTATCGTAGGCAAGAACCAAGCTGGCAAAATTGAAAACTGCCTTGTCGTCGGTGCCAGCGTGAGTGGCAACAGCATCGTGGGAGCCATCATCGGAGAATACTACCATGATGGCACCTACACGGCCAACTACTACCGCGGCTGCACCGTGAACGGCTCCGCCAATGCCATTAATGTGGGAACCGGCAGCGGCGACATTGCCGGTGCCCGCAGCGTCCACACCCTCAACCTAGGTGATAATATCACCGCCAGCGGCGAGAGCGTTGTGATTGACAACGTGACCTATTACGCTTCAAACACTACAATCACACTTGGCTACACTGGCACGATAAATCCTGGCTATAAACTCGGCTATACCTACAACGACGGCACGGCCCACGCTGTGGTAGGCAACACCTTCGAGATGCCGGCATCAGATGTTACCGTGAGCAGCACCTTCACCGACGTGTGGGGTATTGCTGGCGGCACCACAGGAAGTGAGACACATCCATATATCATCTCCGACACTACAGGTCTCAACGTGCTCGCAAAATGTGTCAACGGCACCCACGGCTACACCGCCAACAGCTTCTATAACAAGCATTTCAGACTGAATAACGACATCACATATACACATACGACCGATTGGAACGACGCCAACAGTACCGAGAATAACTATACCGCTATCGGCAAAGATTCACATCTCTTCCGCGGCACCTTTGACGGCAACGGCCATACCATCAGTGGCATACGTATCTATAATCCCACCAACGACTATCAAGGGCTCTTCGGCTATGTTTATTCAGGAAGCACTGTGAAAAATATCGCCCTTGCCAACAGCATTATTATCGGTGGTGATTTTGTCGGCAGTATCGCTGGTAAAAATGAATATGGTACCATAACTAATTGCCGTATAGGAAACGACGTCACCATAGGTGTGGAAAACGATGATAAGGATTATCATGGCGGCATTGTGGGATATCAATATAATGGCACTGTCAGCGGCTCCGTCATTGCCGCAAGTGTTAATGGTCTATGGTATTGCGGTGGAATCGCAGGTATATGTGTTTTTACCACACTAAAAGATTGCCTCTATACTGGTACTGTAGCAAATGGTAGTTGGAAAGGTGCCATCACAGGAAAAAATAATAACTCCACCCTCACCAACAACTACTACACTTCAAACAATAATGGCGGCGTGAACGGCAGTGACTGCGACGGTGCCCGTCGTGCACGCACAATCACCTTGGGTGAGCATGTCGGCATTGCAGGCGACCAGACGGCATACGATGTGAGCGGTATCACCGCCATAGGCACTTCAGTCCTCAGCTACAACAACGGCACCTCCACTACCATCTACAGCGGTGCCACACAAACCATCACGCTGAGCAACGCCGCTCCACAGGGCTGCGTCGTTACCAGCTACATCCTGAACGGCACTCCGCTTGTCGGCAACACCTTCACCATGCCCGACAGCAACGTCACCGTGAACGCCACCATAGGAGTTCCATATATCGATGCCGACGGCAACGAGCAAATATGCAACGACTACACCCTCATCGAGAGCAGCACGGGCAGCGCCGTCATACTCGGCGCCGCAGTAACGGAGACATGGTATGCCGTCAGCGGCAATGTGAATATCACTTCTTCTGACGAGGCTCTTATACTCTATGGAGCTGCTCACCTGATTCTAATGGATGACGCCACGCTCACTGTGGAAGGTTCACAACCCATCTCGGCTTACGGTAGCCTCAGTATCTACGGCCAGAGCCTCGGTACGGGCAGTCTGGTAGCCACCGGCAGCGACATAGCCATTTATGTGGATATATTGCCCAATGCACCCGTTGCAAACGACGGCAGCCTAACCATCAACGGTGGCATCGTTACTGCCGCCTCTAGCTCCGATGGTATCAGTGCAACTAATGATATCACCATCAACGGCGGTGTCATCAGTGCCACCGGCGACATTAGCGGCAAAGGCATAAACGCTAACGGCGCCCTCACCCTTGGTTGGCGCAACGCTACCGACCGTATCTATGCCAGCAGCTACAATGGCGATAATGGCGTCGTCGTCAAGAGCGGCCAGTACCTCAGCGACGGCACTGCTGTCTATAGCGGAAGCCTCAGCGATACACAGATTGATGCCCTCGCCGGACAAACCTTGCAGCCCGTCTTTACGTTGACGCTGCCGAAGTACGTCAACGCCACATCGGGCGTGCTTGCGCAGGAAGGCCGCATCGCCTGTGCGCTGGCTGATGCTAATGTCACCCTTGCTGCCGAAGGCTGCACCCTCGCGGATGTCACCGTAGGTGGCGAAGCAGCCACCGACAACGGCGACGGCACCTGGAGTTTTGCCATGCCTGCCACCGACGCCACCGTGAGCGCCACAGTAACCGCAATCGACTTCACCACCGGCCACGCCGGCACCGAGGCCGACCCATACATCATCATGTATCGCTCACATCTCGACCTGCTGGCTACCCGCGTGAACGGCGGCGAATCCTACAACGGCAAATTTATCAAGCTCGGTGCCGACATTGCTTACGACCCGAATGACCTTGACGACAATGGCGAGAACTACACTGCCATAGGCACTAAGGTTAATCACAGATATTTCAAAGGTTCCTTCGACGGAGACGGCCATATCATCAGTGGCATCCGCATCAACAAGACGGGCGATACCAATGCCGATAAAAAGCAGGGGCTCTTCGGTTATGTAAATAACGCTTTCATCAAAAACGTCGTACTTAGTGACGCCAGCATCACTGGCTACACGCAGGTTGGCGGCATCCTAGGTGAATTTCAATCTTCTACAACCATTCAGAACTGCTTTGTGTTGAATTCACATATTATCGCAAATAATAATACTACCAATAGAGGTGTTATTGCCGGCTATTATTATAGCGGGCTTACCCTTATCGACAACTACTACTACAACTGCACAGTGAATGGCGCCTCCAACAATGTGGGCGCCGACGGCAGCGACCGCGACGGTGCCCGCGGTGTCAACAAGCTCACCTTGTGCGAACATGTCATCGCCACACCGGCAGCGGCAGTCACCTACCAAGGTAACAGCTACTATGTGGCCGGCACCAGCGTCACGCTGAGCGTCGAAGAGGGCTACACCCTCAACGGCAGCTATACCGTGAAGGATGCCAACAACAACGATGTCGCCCTCACCGGCGGCGACACCTTCGAGATGCCTGCCAGCGATGTCACCGTGAACGCCGACATCACCGTCACCATCATGGCGGGCAGCGGCACCGAGAACGACCCGTGGATTATCATGTATCGCACCCAGATGGACCAGTTAGCTATAAGTGAAATCAACAACGGCCAATACTACCAGTTGGGCAGAGATCTCACCTACAGCTATGAAGGCCTTGGTGAGACCGAGAGCAACTACACACCAATCCTCGTTAACGAGGGCGGTCACTTTGACGGTGCAGGCCATACCATCAGTGGCATACGCATCTATCCTTATGACGATTTTTATGATGTCACCAAAGGACTTTTCAGTGTAAACTACGGCACCGTGAAGAATGTCACCCTCACCGATGCCATAATCACAGGCGATGACTATGTCGGTGGTATTGTGGGAAGCAATACCAAAAACGGCCTCATCGATAGTTGCCACGTCACCAGCACTGTCATCATCAAGGCTTATGGCTATGCATCAGATTATCACGGCGGTATCTCGGGTGATAATGCTGGCGGTGTGGATAAGATGCCAGCCATTCGTAACTGTACCAGCGCTGCTATCCTCACCAACAACGGGTATGAAAATTGTGATGTTTACGGCGGCATTGTAGGCGAAAATGTCGGTGGTATTGTCAGTGGATGCACGGCGTACGGAGCCAGCGTCACAGCCATTGGAGCTGCCGGTGGTATCGTGGGGTATAATTATTGGTGTTGTGATTATGAGGATCCCGTCGTCGAAAACTGTTTCGCCATAGATTGCACCATCAACAGCGGCAGTGCCGGAGCTATTATCAGTAATAGTGGTTATGCCACCTTGAACCACAACTACTACTACAATTGCACTGCCAACGACAACACAACCGACATCGGTTACAAAGACGGCGACATCACCGAGGACGACGGCGCGGTGCAGGTGTTCAGTCTCACCTTGGGTGAGCATATCACTGCTACGGCAACAGCGGCGTATTCATACAGCGGCAACAACTATTACACCGAAGGCACCAGCGTCACCCTCAGCCCTGAAGAGGGCTATGCCATCAGTGGCAGCTACACCGTGAAAGATGCCGACGACAACGACGTCGCCCTCACCGGCGGCAACACCTTCGAGATGCCTGCCAGCGATGTCACCGTGAGCGCTACGACTACAGAACTTATTGCTTTTAAACTCTATAACGAAGACTACCTTGTTGAAGGCGACTATCTGATTGTATATCAAAACTACGCCATGAATAACGAGGTTTCCAATGACAAGTTCCAATTTGAAGAAGTAGATTATATTACTAATGATGTGATAGGTACAAACGATGCTAACATTATTTGGCATATTGCCCACAATGATGACTTCGACTATTGGACTATCTACAATGCTGCAGCCGGAGAATACGCAGGAGCTAAAGATAATGGTGGCGGAGTCTGTTTATATGAAGATGAGGATAATGGAACTTGGTGGTCGTTTGCCGACGCTCCGGGTGACGGTGTTTACTATATCAATAACCAATACATGTATAGTTGGTCTAATACTTCATATCTTAAATTTAATACAAGTTTATCTTGTTTCTCTTGTTATGATATTAACTTTGGCAGTACACCGTCACTTTACAGGAAAGTTGAAACATTCACCAAGGATATCAAAGGCTATACCGACGATGAGAGCGGCTGGTATCTGATTGCCTCGCCATTGTATAATGATGTTAATGTGAATAATGTGAAACACATGAAAGACAACACCTTCGACCTCTATCGTTTCAACCAAGAAGCTGCTGCGGAATGGGAAAACTGGAAGGCAGAAGGAACCAACCACTACCATTTCGACCTGGAATCGGGAAGAGGTTATCTCTATGCCAACAGTAAGGATGTTACGCTCACATTCACCGGTTGGCCTTACAGCGGCAATGGTATAGTTGAGCTCACTAAGACAGAAGGCGTGTCGTTTGAGGGATGGAACCTTGTAGGTAACCCGTGGATCGTTGAAGCCACTATCGAAAAAGATTTCTATCGCATGAATGACAATGGTTCGGAAATCATCGCAGCCACAGGCAACACCGTTAACCCGATGGAAGGCATCTTCGTACATACCGATTCTGACTACGAGGAAATGACATTCACACCTAATTCTAATAGCACCAAAGGCCGTAGCCAATCACACGAACCGGAACGGATTGTCATCAACCTCTCAACTCTAAACTCTAAACTCTCAACTTCCATCATCGACCGCGCCATCGTGCGTTTCGACAGCGAGCGTACAATGACGAAATTGCAAATCTTCGACGGCAGCACAAAACTGTATATCCCGCAAGACGGCACCGACTATGCCATCACCTTCAGCAACCGCCAAGGCGAAATACCGTTGAATTTCAAGGCGAAAGAAACAGGAACGTATACCATCAGTTTTGAAGGAATAGATTTGAATAATATAGAATTAATAGATTTATTAGAAAATTTAGTTATCGATCTCGGCGAGAACCCATCGTATGCCTTTATCGGTTCACCAGCGGATAGGCAAGCGAGGTTTATTATCCGCTTCGAGAACTCAGAGAACTCAGAAATCTTTGCCTATCAGAGCGGCACCGATATAATCGTTACCGGCGATGGCGAGCTCCAAATCTTCGATGTGATGGGCCGCATGGTGTTGACACAACGCGTCAATGGCGTTGGAACCATCGCAAAACCGACGCAAACAGGTGTATATATTTTGAAATTGAATGAAAAGACACAGAAAATCATAATGAAATAAACTTTGGCCGTTGGCCATTAGCTATTGGCAGCCAAAGGCCAATAGCCAAAAGCTAAAGTTGACAAATACATAAAGAAGAATAGAATTAACATAATAGATATATCAATGAAAAAATTACTCCTCACAATCACAACAGTTTTAGTTCTGGGTTTCAGCGTCAATGCGCAGCGCGACGCATTCTTTACTTGGAACGACGCCAGCGATGACGTTTATCGCACCAACGAAAGCGGTGTAACATTCGATCTGCCACAGTCTCATGGTCAGGATATCGACTTCGACAGCAATGCACCTATTGGCAGCGGACTGCTGGTATTTACCGCACTCGGATTAGGATATGCATTTAGAAAAAAGAGTAGAGTTTAAAGAGTAGAGTTTAGAATTTAAAGAAGATGAAAAACTACAAGTTTTTTTCGGCGATGCTGCTTTTTGTGGCACTCGCTGTCGGACAGACGGCTCAAGCCATGGTGACAGAACCAATGACCTTTGAAGGCTATTCGAACACCAATGGCAACACAAGTTTGCATGTTTGGCTCATACGAGGTTTCTTGGGAACGGCATCAAGCCAACCAGTATCAGGCACTAGCCAAACCTTCAACAATGCGCAAGTAATCAACAGCGAAGGCAACATAGTGACCATCAACGGCACACTCAACTTTACTGTGACAAACGCCTTGACCGATGTTTACACTGGAAGTGTCGTTACATTGGTATTCGAAAGTTCCCATTTTTGGTTCTACGGCGCCACGGTTAAGACCTTGAGCGATGCCAATGTCACTGGTTGTTCCTGCTCAATTAGCGACAACCACCAAAGCATTACCGTCACCATACCGCAAGGAAAGACCTTCGGCAAGGTGTATCTTGACTTCGTGCCCAACGCACCGATGACCAACAGCAACACTACGGTCACCGTGCCTGCTGGCGACTACTGGGTGAGCGACGCCAACCACAAGCCAATGCCTATGCCTACCGTCACCTACGGCAACACAACATTAACGCAAGGCACTGACTATACCCTCTCGTGGAGCAACAACGGCAGCGCAGGCTATGGCAACGTGACTGCCACCGGTGCGGGCAACTACGTCGGCTCGGCTACAGGCTCTTTCTACATCCGCTGGGCAACCTACACCGTTCATTTCGATAAGAACCATAACGATGCCACTGGCACGATGGCTGATCAGGCCTTCACCTACGCTACTTCGAAACACCTCACTGCCAACGCCTTTACTCGTAATGGCTATACTTTCAGTAGATGGTGCACCAACCCTAATGGCACAGGCATCTCATACACCGACGGACAACTCGTCAATAACATAACCCCTATAGATGGCGAAACTGTCACACTTTATGCCCAATGGGAATTCACCACCTACAATATTACCTACGACCTCGACGGTGGCAGTGTGGCGACAGCGAATCCAGCCACTTACAATATCGGAACGCCAACATTCATGTTGAACAACCCTACCCAACCATGCTGCACTTTCGATGGCTGGACAGGGACAGGCCTCAACGAGGCAACACAGACGGTGACCATCGCACAAGGTTCGACGGGCGACCGCAGCTACACTGCCAACTGGACACATTTAGCCTACGTCCTCGTTTTGGAGAATGGCATAACCGCTACACCTGTCCCTGCTATAACTTACAACAGCACAAACTATTATACTCCTGGCACCGAAATCACGTTAAGCTACACTAACGTCATACCTACAGGCTATGAATTCCATGGTTTCCTCGTGAACGGCTCCCCTATAGAGGGCAACACTTTCGTGATGCCTGCCAGTGATGTCACTGTAAGCGCCAATCTCGCTGCCATTCCGTGGGAAGGTGCCGGCACCAGCGATGACCCATATATCATTATTCATGCCAACCAGATCGACATGTTGGCAATCCGCCTGAATACTGGTACGGGCGATGACTATGCCAGCAGCGGATACAACGGCATATACTTCAAGCTTGGCGCCGATATCAACTATAATCCTAACGAGCTCACCAACGGTGAGAATTATACCGCTATCGGAAGTAATTATGGTGATGAAGACTATCAATTCTATGGCACCTTTGACGGTGATAACCACATCATCAGTGGTATCCGTATCAACAAGCCCAACTACGATTTACAAGGTTTATTTGGAGCGGTTGGCTCTACCGGCACGGTGAAAAATGTCATCCTTGACGATGCCGTTGTCATAGGAAGAAATTGTGTCGGTGGCATTGCGGGCAATAAACTGGGCACCATTGAGAACTGTCGCGTCATCAACACCAACATAACGGGCAATAATTTGGTCGGCGGCATAGCTGGTCACAGCGCGAACCAAACAATTGAGAACAACATGGTCTTAAACACTGCAATCACTTATGATAACACTGATATTTATAATTATGGAGGTGCTATCATTGGAACACAACAAACTGGCAGTATCAGAGATAACTACTATCACAACTGCACTGTAAATGGTGTGACTTCCAATATAGGTTGTGGTTTTGCAAGTATCGGGAACATTATCTTTGGCGACATCACTGAGAACAATGCAGCGGTGCAGGCCTACACTCTGACTTTGAGCCCGCATATCACTGCCACACCAGCCGCTAATGCCACCTACGACGGCATTCTATATTATACCGAAGGCACAGAAATCACGCTTGGTTCGAAAGACGGCTACACCATCACCTCTGCCACGTTAATCTACGGCGGCAACAACTACAATATCGAGCCTATTGGCGGAGTCTATTCCTTTACCATGCCCGCCGCCGATGTCAGTGTTACGGTTACGGAGATTTCAGGTGACCGTTATCAGCTCTTCGAAGGAAACATTGTTGAAGGCGACTATTTGATTGTATATAATCTCAAGGGTAACCTCTGTGCCATGAACAACGTGATTTCATCCGATCTCGCGTTCCAATATAAAGTAGTCAATGCGATTGACAATGTGATTACAACAGACAATGCTGACATCGTTTGGCACATCGCCCCAAATAGCGACGGCAATTGGACTATCTACAACGCTGCAATTGAAAAATATGCAGGTGGCCGCCTGGCCCAAAACGGGGCTCATTTGTATGATGAAACTGATTATTGCGCTACATGGATAGTTGGGTATTCATGTGAATTCCAAAACCGTGATGATAGATTTCTTGGTTTCCGTACGCGAGGTACAGATATCATAGGTTTCGATGTCAGAGACCATGATCCCTTTAACCCAATCTATACTAACTTGTCACTTTACAAGAAAGTTGTAGTTCCCACCGGGAACTACACCTTCAACAGCACCACCGGCGAGCTTACACTCATCAGTGGTGAGTTCAACAAGGACAACAAGTGGGGCAACGATGTCGATCCATCGGCGGTCACAAGCGTCACCGCAACCAACCAAGTCAGTTTCACAGGCGACTGCACGGATTTGTTCAGAGGCTTCGAAAGCTGCACGAGCATGGATCTCAACAGCGTCAACACTGCCAATGTCACCAATATGGCAGGCATGTTCCACAACTGTTCGAGCCTCCAGTCGCTTGACCTTTCGGGTTGGAATACAGCTGGTGTTTTGGATATGACAAGTATGTTCAAAAACTGCTCAAGCCTCGTCACCATCTACGTCGGCACTGCATGGAGCACCGAGAACGTAACGCTCTCATCAGAAGTGTTCTACAACTGCATATCGATAGTGGGCGGCAACGGCTGTCCGTTTTTTTCTACTTATTCCTGGTGCTGGGACCCCGGTTTGACGTATGCCCACATAGACATGCCTGACAATCCTGGTTACCTCACGGGACGGTTCAACAAAGACATCGCGGGGTATCAAGACGATGAGAGCGGCTGGTATCTGATTGCCTCGCCTATTTCCACTCCGATTACACTAACTGAAGGAGAAGGTATTCTTACCAATGATTATGACCTCTATCGCTTCAACCAATCCGCTGAAAGTGAATGGGAAAACTGGAAACAAACCGGCGACCACTACCATTTCAACATTGAATCGGGAAGAGGCTACCTCTATGCCAACAGCAAGGATGTGAAACTAAGCTTCACTGGCGTGCCTTACAGCGGCGATGGCACAGTCACTTTGGACAAGGATGACAATGCAGACCTTTCCGGCTGGAACCTTGTGGGCAATCCGTTCAGCGTGGAAGCTACAGTCGGTATGGATTTTTATCGTATGAATGACGACGGCTCGGGAATCGTACCAGCCACAGGCAACACTGTAAATCCAATGGAAGGCATCTTTGTCTATTCTGATCATTCTGGAGATTACGTGACATTCACACCTAATTCTAATAATTCTAATAGCGCTAAGGGCAACAACAGTAATGATGCCTCGTTGGTGATCAACCTCAGCAAAGGCAACCGCGGCAGCGCCATCGACCGCGCCATCGTGCAATTTGACAGCAAGAACACCTTGCCCAAGCTACAAATCTTCGATGGTAATACGAAATTATACATCCCGCAGGATTTCGAAGAGTACGCAATAGTCAGCTCGAACCGCCAAGGCGAAATGCCTCTCAATTTCAAGGCAAAAGAAACAGGAATGTATACCATCAGTTTTGAAGGAATAGATTTGAATAATATAAAATTGATAGATATATTAGACGGAAAAGAAATCGATTTGAGCGAAACCTCGTCGTACACGTTTATCGGTTCACCAGCCGACCGCCAGGCAAGATTTAAAATCATATTCGAGGGCTCAGAGAACTCAGATAGCTCCGAGATCTCTAATTTTGCCTACCAATCAGGCACCGATATCATCGTCAACGGAGAAGGCGAACTGCAGGTGTTCGACCTGATGGGACGAATGGTGATGCAAAAACGCATCGACGGCGTGGAAACGTTACGCGAAATGTCACATGCGACAGGCGTTTATATCTTGAAATTGAATGAGAAAACCCAGAAAATTGTGATCAGATAAATTAATTTCAAAAAAATGTCGGGCGTATTAATAAAAGTTGTAATTTTGCAGTCCGAAAAATTTGAAGAAAATTTAAATACAAATTAATGTACGCAATCGTAGAAATAGCAGGGCAGCAGTTCAAAGTGACCAAGGGAGACGAAATCTTCTGCAATCGCTTGAATGGCGAAATCGACAGCTCAATCAGCTTCGACAAGGTGTTGTTGATCGACAATGACGGCAACACAAGGGTTGGCACCCCCGTCCTCGAAGGTGCTAAAGTGGATGCTAAGATTATCAAGCATCTGAGAGCAGACAAGGTTCTTGTTTTCAAAAAGAAAAGAAGAAAAGGATATCAGACTCTCAACGGCCACCGTCAGGATTTGAGCAAGGTGCGCATTGAAAACATCACTGAATAATAAACTGAAAAAATTAAAGAATTATGGCACACAAGAAAGGCGTTGGTAGTTCCGAAAACGGTCGTGAATCACATAGCAAACGACTCGGAGTGAAAGTTTTCGGTGGACAGGCAGTTATCGCAGGCAACATCATCGTTCGTCAGCGTGGCACACAGCACTATCCTGGTGACAATGTAGGCATGGGCAAAGATCACACTTTGTTCGCACTTACAGACGGCATCGTGGAATTCACAAGAAAGAGAGAAGATCGTTCGTACGTTAACGTCATCCCGGTTCAGGGCGAAGTGACAGAGTAACGTTGTTTGGAAACGAACAGAAAATAGGCCGGCGAGGAATCTCGCCGGCTTTTTTTGTCGGATTTTTTCATTTTTTATCTATTAAACTATTAAGCTATTAAACTATTTATTATCTTTGCAGGTTAATTTTTTACTAATATGTTAACAATACCTTATATTAGAGAACATAAAGAGGAGTGTATTAACCGTCTGAGTATCAAGAACTTCACAAGGTTTGAGCTCCTCGATGAGATTTTAGCGCTCGACGACGAACGCCGTAAGACACAGCAGGAAAACGACGAGGCTCTGGCCGAAGCCAACAGCATAGCACGCCAGGTGGGCGACCTCTGCAAGCAGGGAAAAGCAGCCGAGGCAGCACCGCTCAAAGCCCGCGTGGCCGAGCTGAAAGAGTTCACCAAGGTGAAAAGTGACCGTCTCGAAGAGCTTAAAGTGTTGATTCAGAATAAGCTGGTTGAGATCCCTAACACTCCGCATCCGATGGTGCCGCGTGGCAAGACAGCCGCCGACAACCTCGTGGTGAGCGAGGAAGGCAAGATGCCTAACCTCCCGAAGAACGCCCTTCCGCACTGGGAACTGCTCAACAAATATAAACTCGCCGACTTCGAACTCGGCAACAAGGTGACAGGCGCGGGATTCCCGTTCTACACCGGCCAAGGTGCACGTCTGCAGCGCGCACTCATCAACTTCTTCCTCGACGAGGCAGTGAAAGACGGCTACTACGAGGTGCAGCCACCTATCGTGGTCAACGAGGCCTCTGCCTACGCCACCGGTCAGCTGCCTGACAAGGAAGCCCAGATGTACGCAGTGCCGCTCGATAAGATGTATATGATCCCGACCGCTGAGGTGCCGGTGACCAACATCTTCCGCGACATGATAGTGCAGGAGAACGAGCTCCCGATCAAACGCGTAGCTTACTCCAACTGCTTCCGCCGTGAGGCTGGCTCATGGGGCAAGAACGTGCGCGGACTCAACCGTCTGCACCAGTTCGACAAAGTCGAGATCGTCGAAATCGCCAACCCGGCCAACTCTTACGAGCGCCTTGAGGCTATGAAGGAACACGTGGCCGGACTGCTCCGTAAGCTCGAGCTGCCATTCCATGTGTTGCGTCTCTGCGGAGGCGACATGAGCTGGACATCAGCAATGACCTACGACTACGAAGTGTGGTCGGCAGCACAGCAGCTGTGGCTCGAGGTGAGCTCGGTGTCGTGCTTCGAGACCTTCCAGGCTAACCGTATGAAGCTGAGATTCAAAGACAAAGACGGTAACATCCGCTTGGCTCACACCCTCAACGGCAGCGCCCTCGCACTTCCGCGTATCGTGGCGGCACTGCTCGAAAACAACCAGACAGAAGACGGTATTTTGATTCCTAAGGCACTTCAACCATATACAGGCTTTGAAATCATTAAGTAAAATATTGACAATCATAGGTTTGACTCTGATGGTGGCTTGCACTTCCAAGTCACCGTCAGGACAAATCAAGCTGATGCAGAAACGCGTGGATGCGGTCGAGCGTCAGGTGGAAACGCTTTATAATCAAGACTTTAGCTTCTTGGTTGGCGAATATCAGGCTCTCGACACCACAGTGGCGAGACACAAAGACATACGTCAGGAGATGGACCTCTTGCAGGCATATCTGCAACAGTTTGAAGATCAACGAGTTGTGCTGCTCGAGAATACCAAGTTTTCAAGACAGCAGCTGTCCGATCTAAAGTCAGATGTCGAGAAGAATCTTTACGACGAACAAACGACATCGAAATACATCCAGGACGAGGAAAGAGAACTCCACATGATGGAGGCTCAAATCAAATATTTTCAGGAGAAGTTTGACGCGCAGAGGAAAGTCGTGAAACAACTGAGGAAGGAGTGATGCCATGAGGTCGTCGCGCTTTTTCACGATTATTCCCCTTATCGTTTTTCTTTTTGCATCGTTGCAAAATATTGATGCTCAAAAAGTTATGACTCAACGCCAGATCGATGAGAAGCTGGCGCGTGAGTTTTATTACAAAAAAGATTACGAGAAAGCACGCGATATCTACAAAAATCTTTACGACACATATCAGCAGACCGGCTATTTCAACCAATATGCCGATTGCCTAGTGATGACTGGCGATTACGAGGCTGCGGAGAAGGCTTACAAGGCGTTTCTGAAGAAAAATCCGCAGAACTGGAAGTCGCACGTCGACCTGGCTTACGTCTACTCGCAGCAGGGCGATAACCCCAAGGCGGTGAAATATCTTAATAAGGTGATAAAAGAGGTGCCCGACACCCGAAATGCCATCACTGAAGTCACAAACTTGTTGAGAGCCAGGAACTTCAACGATGTGGCAATAAGTCTGTTCGACCGCGGCGCGAAGAATCCGAATGTCAACTATAATTTCTATCTTGAGAAGGCCTACACCTACAACTCGATGCTCGACTTTGAGAACGCTACCGAGTGCTATCTCCAGTATTTAAAGGAGAAGCCCGATCAATACGAGATGGTGAAGAACCGCCTTCGCGTGATGATGATGTACGACCTCAACGGCAATGTGAGCGACGTTATCAGGATGGCGCTGCTGCGCAAAACGCAGGAAGAACCCGAGAACGAGGAGTTTTCGTCGCTGCTGATGTGGTATTCGCTGCAGGAGCAGGACTACGATCTCGCCCTGATGCAGCTTAAGGCCCTTGACCGACGCGGGAAGGGCGACTATGAGCGCGACATCCTCTATGTGGCACAGATTGCGGGCGACAACAGGCAATACGACATCGCGATTGAGGCCTATGACTATATCTTGGAGAAGTCGGGCGAGGGCGTTTTCTATGTGCAGGCGACAGTCGGATTTATCAAGAACAGCTACGCAAAAGCTGAAGCCGAAGGCAATCGCGACAAGGCATTTTATGAGAACCTTTCGAAGAAGATTAACGATGCCTTCGATAAGATCGGTTACACCAGCGATATGATGCCGTTGGTGCTGGTGCAGTCCGATATTTTAGCTTTTGAATTAGGAAGATATGACGACGCTAAAGCATTGTTAAACAGAGTGTTAGAGCTTGGTTTCTTGCCAAAGACCAACGCCGAGCTGAAGATGAAGCTGGCCGACATATATCTGCTTACCGACGAGGTGTGGGAGGCCACTTTGCTCTATTCGCAGGTCGAGAAGTCGATGAAAAACGAGCCGATAGCTCACGAGGCGAAGTTTAAAAATGCGCAACTGCGTTATTTTATTGGTGAATTCGGATGGGCTAACGCCGCTCTCGACGTGTTAAAAGCCGCCACCTCGAAGCTCGTGGCTAACGATGCGATGACGCTCTCACTGACAATCAGCGATAACCTCGAATACGACACCATCGGCTTGCAACGACTGGCGAAGGCCGACTATTACATCTATCAGCGCAAGTACGACCTTGCCGACGTGGTCCTCGACTCGGTGGCGGCGTATAACCCCAACGAGGTGAGTCTGCCGAATGTCTTTTACAGAAAGGCGAAGATAGCAATAAACAATGGCGATTACGAGCTTGCCGACAGTCTGTTTAAGCGTGTCTACGAAGGCTATGCCGACAGCTATATGGCCGACGAAGCCTTGGTTGAAGATGCGCAACTACTTGAAAATCGGTTAAATAGAAAAGAAGAGGCGATGGAGTGCTATTCCCGGCTCTTCGACTATTACACCGCCAGCGTTTATGTGGCGCAGGCCCGAAAAAGCTACCGCCGTTTGCGCGACGAACTAAAATGATGATTATGGAAAACTACAACGATTTGGTGAGGCCGAAGAAGGCCCTCGGACAGCATTTCTTAGTCGATTTGAACATCGCTCGAAAGATCGTCGACTCGCTCTCGACCGACCACGACACCGTGATTGAAGTCGGTGCCGGCATGGGAGTGCTGACGCAGTATCTTATTGAAAATCAATTAGATAAACTGCAAGTAGTGGAAATCGATAAGGAGTCAGTGGAGTTTCTGAAAAAGAAATTTCCTGAACTGGAAGGGCATTTGGTGCTAGGGGATTTTTTAAAATACGACATGACGGGTGGCGACACGGCCGTCATCGGCAATTTCCCTTACAACATCAGTTCACAAATATTTTTCCAGATTCTGAAATACCGCAACAACGTGTCGGAATGCGTCGGGATGATTCAGAAAGAGGTGGCTGAGCGCCTTGCAGCAGGTCCGGGAAGCAAGACCTACGGCATACTGAGCGTGCTCCTGCAGGCCTGGTACGACATCGAATACCTCTTCACCGTCAACGAAAACGTCTTCAACCCGCCACCGAAGGTGAAATCGGCTGTCATCAGGCTTAAACGTAACAATGTCAAGGAGTTGGAGTGTGATGAGAAATTATTTGTTACCGTCGTGAAACAAGCCTTCAACCAGCGCCGCAAGACCTTACGAAACTCCCTGCGCTCAATGATTCCAGCAGAAATCATAGATAATGAGATTTTCAATAAACGCCCGGAACAGTTGTCGGTAGCGGAATTTGTAGAATTAACCCGCGTTTTTCATTGAAATTTTAACAGTAGTATACGCTGCAATACCACCAATTATCGTTATCGTAGCCAGCACAATAAGCACATCCTGCAGTTGCAGCGCAACGGGGTAGTATTCCACGATATAGCTGCCTGTGCCATCGCCAAGGCGGATGATGCCGACGTATTGTTGTAGCAGTACCGCGACGATGCCGAGGATCAGTCCGAGAATGCCGCCGACGACCGAGATGATGGTGCCTTCGTTGAGGAAGATGCTGCGTATCAATGAGTTGTCGCCTCCCATGGCACGAAGCGTAACCGTGTCTTTTTTCTTCTCGATGATGAGCATGCTGAGCGATCCGATGACGTTGAACGTCGCCATCACCAAAATGAAAACAAGAATCAGATACACCGCGAGTTTCTCCGATTTCATCATCTTGTAAAGCGTCGATTGCTGTTCGTATTGGTCAAGGACGTGATAGTCGGGGCCGAGGATGGTTTTTATCTCTTTTTTGATTTTATTCAAATTGGCCGACTGATTGGTAAAAACCTCCACGGCCGATGCAAGTCCTTCATATTCAATGAGTTCCGACAGCCATTCGTAAGGTGCCAAAACCGTAGTTGCATCAATGTCCTGGTTGGTCTCAAACGTCTGATACACAAACAGTTGCCCCATGTTGAAGCTGTTTTCGAGGTTAAACGACGAGGCGTTGCCGCGTCTTGGGACGTACACCTGAAGCATCGAGAAAGGGTTGTTGGGGTTAATGCCAAGATAATAGGCCATTCCGACGCCAGGAATCGCCATCCCGACATCAGCGTCAGTGTCGAAACGTCCCGATTTTATTATCGATTTGTCGATTCGCTCGACTTGATAAAACTCCTCCGGAACGCCCTTGATCTGCCCGATCTGCTGCTTGTCCTGATTGCGGAACAGCGCATCTTCGGTGATGGTCGGCAAAACCAGCTCGACATTTTTTATATTTTTAATTTCATCAAAAGGAAAATCGTTTATATTCAATGTTTTACCATTGACGGAAGTGATCTGCAGGTCGGCCGACATCTTATGAATCGAGTCGCTTATGACCACGTTGAAGCCGTTGAAGATCGAGAGCACGAAGATCATGGCGAAGGCGGCGATGCCAACGCTCACAATCGAAATCCATGTCACGATGTTGATGAGGTTGTGACTCTTCTTGGCGAGAAGATAACGTTGCGCTATGAATAACGGCAGCTTCAAGACTTGAGCAGATTGTCAATGTTTTCAATATAATCGAGCGAGTCGTCCTCAAAGAACTGCAGCTCTGGAATCACCCTGACCTGCATCTTGATACGGTCGCCGAGCTTGCCGCGGATTGATTTTGTCATGGCGTTCACCTCTTTCACCACGGCGGTCTTGGCCTCACGGTCGGGACCGAACACGCTGAGGTAGACGCGGGCGTACGACATGTCGCTCGTCACGTTGACCTTCGTCACGGTAATCATGATGTTTCCTTGGGTGCGGATCTCCCTCTGGAATATCTCGCTGAGCTCTTTCTGGATCAGCTTCGCAATTTTCTGTTGTCTTTTTGTTTCCATAGCGATGCAAAATTACATATTTTTTTGATTCAAAGATTTCATTTTTGCGATATAATTTATAATTTTGCAAAACAAACATTTTTGAAAATGAGAATCGTAGCACAACGCGTATCGCGCGCTTCCGTCACCATCGACGGCGTTCTGAAATCGCAGATAGGGAAGGGGATGATGGTACTTCTGGGCATCGAAGACGCTGATAATCAAGAAGATGTGGAATATCTTTGCCAAAAACTGGCGAAGCTTCGCATTTTTGCCGATGAGAATAACGCGATGAACCTCGACATCAATCAGGTTGAAGGCGATTTCCTGGTGGTGAGCCAGTTTACGCTTCACGCGATGACGAAAAAAGGCAACCGTCCGAGTTTTATCCGTGCCGCCCGTCCCGAGCATGCCATCCCGCTTTATGAGTTGTTTCTCAAGAGGTTGGCTGAGGTTTCGGGCCGAAAGGTGGAATGCGGTGAATTCGGTGCCGACATGAAAGTGGAGCTCATCAATGATGGACCGGTTACGATTATTTTTGATACGAAAAACAAAGAATAATGCTGCTTTTTTATAGAAAATATGGCGATCCGAAAAACAAGCCGATAGTGGTTTTGCACGGCGTGCTTGGGCTTTCCGACAACTGGGATTATTTCGGGAAACGCTTTGCCGAGCTGGGCTTTTACGTCATTGTTCCCGACATGCGAAACCATGGGCAGTCGCCGCGATATGAGACTTTCAACTACAAGGTGATGGCGCGCGACATCAAGAAAGTGCTTGAGTATGAGCATATTACGCGTTGTTACGTCATCGGGCACAGCATGGGAGGCAAGATTGCGATGATGCTGGCCTTCGAGAATCCGCAACTCGTTGAGCGTCTGGAGGTTTTGGATATCAGTCCGCGTAAGTTCGAGCATCCGCTGCAGCATGTGGGCTTCATCGATGCCATGGGAAAGGTCGACCTTAAACATGTGCAGCGCCGCGCTGATGTCGAGGAGCAGCTGGCGAAATATAATTTTGAAAAAAGAGTTTTGCTTTTCCTGCTGAAAAACTTGTCGTATAGCCACGAGCACGGTTTTCGCTGGAAGCCATATCTGAAATCTATTTATAAAAATATCACTGAGATAGGGAAAGGTCTTGAAAATCAAGGCGTTTATCATGGCCCGACTTTATTCATCCGAGGCGGTCAGTCGGATTATATTCTGGAAAAAGATATTGAACAAATCAAACATCAATTTACTGATTATCAATTAGTTACTTTGCCAGAATCGGGACATTGGATTCATGTCGACGACCCAGCTGGATTTATGCGTGAAACCGAAAAATTTTTGTTGCACGTTTAAAAAAATTGTATCTTTGTAGTCTTAAATTAGTATAAAAGTGTAGTTATGATTCCATCGAAACAGAAGGTTTTGGAAGTTTTGAAAGACGTTGTTTATTTCCCGAAAGGAAGTAACATCGTTGACGCTGAGATGGTTAAGGACGTCGAGGTGGGTGAAAATTTGGTTCGTTTCAAGCTCGTGCTTGACGATGTCGACGACGAGAAGAACAAGTTCGTCATCGAGAACGCGAAGAAGATTTTAAACGATAATTTCGGAGATATTGATGTCGACATCATCCCGACGGCTCCGGTGACGATGCTCTCGAAGGTGCATCACATCATCGCGGTGGCCTCGGGCAAAGGCGGTGTCGGTAAGTCGACGGTGGCTGTGAACCTCGCGGTGGCACTGGCAGTGCAGGGCTTCCGTGTGGGTATGCTTGATGCCGATATCTACGGTCCGTCGGTGCCAATCATGTTCGGCACTGAAGGCGTGCAGCCTGAGTGTTACGACAAGGACGGCAAGACGTATATGGTGCCGGTCAACAAGTTCGGCATCAAGTTGATGAGTATCGGCATGATGGTCGACGCCAGCACGCCGCTCATCTGGCGTGGCCCTATGGCTACCAGCGCCCTGACGCAGCTCATGACCGAGACCGACTGGGGTGAGCTCGACTTCTTGGTGGTCGACATGCCTCCGGGAACAGGCGACATACAGCTCTGCATGGCGCAGAACTTCAAGGTCTCGGGCTCGATCATAGTGACGACGCCTCAGAAAGTGGCGTTCGCCGATGTGCGGCGTGCGGCTAATATGTTCAAGCATAAAGGCGTCAGCGTCCCGATCATCGGACTGGTCGAAAATATGGCATATTTCACGCCGAGCGACATGCCCGACAAGAAATATTACATCTTCGGACAGGGTCACGGCAAGGAGTTCGCCGAAGAGCTCGGCATCCCGTTCCTCGGCTCCATCCCGATGGATGAAAACATAGCCAGCGCGGGCGATAAAGGCACGCCTTACACCTTCGGAAACTTCGGTCCGGTAACGGCGGCATTCGAGAAAGTGGCAAGAAAAGTTATTGAATTGGTTTAAAAAATGGATAGAGAAGCAATAATTAAGAAAGTGAAGAACGTGCTGCTGCAGATCGAGCCTTATCTGAAGGCCGACGGCGGCGGCGTGGAGTTTGTGCGTATGGACGACGACATGACGGTGTGGGTGAAGCTCACGGGCCACTGCGCCAACTGTCCGCATAGCACCCAGACGCTGAAGAATGGCATCGAGAATACCATGAAGAGCGTTATTCCTGAAATTAAATCTGTCGAGAAGATTTAATGGTTATTGGTTATTGAATTTTTGAATTAAGAAATATAAGTTAAACTTAAAAATTTAAAACATGAAAAAAACTTTACTATTCTTAGCAGTAGTGTTGATGGGAATGAGCATGATGGCTCAGACTACCTACACAAAGATTACATCGGCCGCAGAACTTGAGGCAGATGCCAATTACCTCATCGTCGGTTATGATGATGCTCTCGGCTATTGCGCTATGAGTTATCAGAAGTCAGCAAACCGTCATGCCATCCAGGTTTCTGAAAACGGCGGCACCATCACAGCTGTCCCGGCTACAGATCCTAACAGCCAGACTGAGGTTCATCAGATCAGACTGGGCGGCAGCACAGGTGCATGGACGTTCTTCGATGAGTTGAAAAACGGTTACCTCTATGCAGCCAGCAGCTCGGCCAACCAGCTGAAGACTCAGACAACCAACACCGCCAACGGTGAATGGAGCATCGTTTTTGAAAGCGACGGCACAGCAATCGTTACAGCACAGGGCGACAACACACGTAACGTCATGCGTTTCAACGAGAACAGCCAGAACGGAGCACCTCTGTTCAACTGCTATCTGCCGACATCGACAGCAGGCGTGGCAGTGATGTTCTACAAAGAAGGCGGCGCACCGGTCATCTATCCTGAACCGAGCAACTACCCGTCGGCTTTCTATTCAGCACTTGATAAAGTCAACGTGACACTCGATTGGACTGATGCCGTTGGCGAGCAGCTTCCGGCAAAATATCTCGTGGTGGCTTCAACAGGTGCTATCCCGGTTCCTACCGACGGCGTGCCGGTTCCTAACAGTGCATTGGCAAAGAATGTGTCGTATGGCGTACAGACTGTCACTTTCACAGGTTTGAACGGCGCAACGACTTACAACTTCGCTATCTTCCCGTATACCAACAGCGGTGAGAACATCAACTATAAGACCGATGGCGATTATCCGACAGCCAGCGAGACTACCGACGATGTGACACTCTTGTTTGCATCAGATTTTGCCAATAGTTTGGCACCATTCACAGCTTACGATGTGGAAGGCGAACAGGGATGGGCAACAGGTGCATATCAGGGCACTCCATACGCAAAGATGAGCGGATATGCAGGCGGCACCAACTATCCTAACGAAGACTGGCTCATCACACCTGATCTTTTGCATGGCTACACAAGCAACGATATTGAAGTAAACTTCATGAATGCTTATAAGTTTGACGGTGACCCGCTTAAAGTGTTGTACACAGAAGATTACGACGGAATGAGCGATCCTAACGAATTCGCTTGGGTTGATATCACCGACAACTTCGAATGGTCGGCAGGTGAATATGCATGGGCTACAACATCATATACGTTGGTCAACATGCAGGATCTGCACCACATGTACCTCGCATTCAAATACACCAGTACAGCTACAGCATCATCGACATGGGAAGTCGCCGAAGTCCAGATCTACGGCATTGGCTACACTTCAGTCGCTGAAAATGCTGCAACTTTGGTCAACATCTATCCTAACCCTGCCGAGAACAGCGTCAACATCGTTGCCGAAAACGATGCCAACGTGCAGATTATCGACATGGTTGGCCGCACAGTGATGAGCATCGACGTGGTCGAAGGCGTGAACACTGTCAGCGTGGCAGATCTCGAGAGTGGTGTTTACTTCGTAAGAATGAACGGCGCAGTTGTGAAGTTTATCAAAAAGTAAACGATTACAAACCCCAATATATTCTGTAGGGACGTGGCGTGCTGCGTCCCTACATTTTAAAAATGATTATCAGTTATCTGAAATATCGTATCAAGGCTCAAGGGAAATACCACCTCCACTCGCCGCTGGTATATGGGCTTTATGAGAATGTGTTGGAAAAGGTGAAGGAGGTTCCTCGCTCCGCTCGGAATGACATTAGTTTTTACGATGATTTGGATAACAAATTGAAAGACTTCATCAATGATAACAAATTGATTTTCAACGATGAAGACGCAGTGATGATCGTTAAAGACATACACTGCAACAGGCAGAACGAGGCGGATTGGGAAAGGCTGAAAGACGACGAAAGGGTGCGGCTGAGCATCGATTGCTGGCGTTTTGGCATTATTTTTGTTATGAATAGAATAGAAAAAGAACATTATATATTAAAGATATGAAAGTTTACACTAAGACAGGCGACAAGGGCACTACATCGCTCGTTAACGGCACCCGAGTGGGCAAGGATGACCTACGTCTCGAAGCTTACGGCACCCTCGACGAGTTGAGCGCCTTCATCGCGGTGCTGATGGACTCGACCGACAGGTATAACGACGTTTTCAAGCGCATCCAGGAGCGACTGCTGGTGGCTGAATGCCTGCTGGCGACCGACGAGAACAGTGAGCTCCGCAAGCAGCTCCCGCAGATGGAAGAATCCGACGTGGAAGGCATCGAGAAATTCATCGACGAGATGAACGAAGGCCTGAAACCGCTTAACAGTCTCATCATCCCGGGCGGCAACCTACTCGCTTCGAAGTGTCATGTGTGCCGTACGGTGTGCAGAAGAGCAGAAAGAGCTGTTGTGCGCATGAGCAGGCAGCATGATGTTAACCCGGTGATAATGAGATATTTAAATCGTCTGTCGGACATGTTTTTCGTGATGTCGCGGGTGTTTTCTGAGGGTGATGTGAAGTGGGAACCTGCCAAGTAAATTTTTTTGAAAAAAATACTTGACAAAATAAAAATTTGTAGTATTTTTGCACCCCAAAATAAACGGATTAACTAAGAAAGAATTAACTATGTATTGGACATTAGAATTAGCGTCGAAAATGGAGGATGCTCCGTGGCCGGCAACAAGAGATGAGCTGCTTGAGTGGGCAATGAGAACAGGCGCACCGCAGGAAGTTATTGAGAATCTTCAGGAGATTGAGGACGAGGGTGACGTTTATGAGCGCATCGAAGACCTTTGGCCGGATTATCCGACAAAAGACGACTTCTTCTTCCACGAGGATGAATATTAATCAATAAATTGTTGATAATCAATGAAAGAGGCTCTCGATTGAGAGCCTCTTTTGTTATTTGACAGGTGTCAGCCGCACCATCAGCACGCCGTGTGAGGGGATGCTGTCAGTGACGTTTTTCTTTGTCGACTTAGCTATGATCTTATGCTGCCAGAGGTCGTAAACCTTATAGTTGTCGCCCGTTGCGCGTAGCTCGGGGATGTCGTTCCAGTTGAAGTTGAGGTTCCAAGCGTCGTCGCCGCGGTTGAAGAAGCACACTGCCCATTCGTCGTTGGCGAGCTGCTTCACCCAGATCTGACGGTCGCCCATAGCGACGGAGAGATGTGCCTGGATGCCCAGCGGATCCTGATCGATGGCGATGACGTCTTTGTTGGTGAGTATGCGTTTGGTGTCGTCGCTCATGTTACCGAGGTCGTTGCCGGCCATCAGAGGAGCGGCGAGCATGCACCACATCGAGAAGTGGCTCTGGTCTTCGATGGCGGTCATGCCACCGTTGCCCACCTCAAGCATGTCGGGGTCGTTCCAGTGTCCCGGACCGTTGTAAGGGTAGAGGTCCTGCACCAGGTCGATGATGTTCACCATTCCGTGTCCGCCCCAGTCTTCGCGGCCATCCCAGAGGTTGATGATGTCGCCTGTGGCTCTCCAGAGGTGGCCAATGCCTTTGCCCCATTCCCACGGCTTGGTGCTGCCCCATTCGCAGATGCTGAACACGATAGGACGGCCGGCCTCTTTCAGTGCCTCGCGCATGATGGTGTAGGCGGTCTTCGAGTTGGTGCCGCAGTTGTTGCAGAAGTCATATTTCAGGTAGTCGACGCCAGTGCGGGCGTAGAAGAGCGCGTCTTGGTATTCGTGGCCCATGCTGCCCGGCCGTCCGGCGCAGGTGTAGGCGCCGACGCAAGAGTAGATGCCGAACTTCAGTCCCTTGGAGTGGATGTAGTCGGCGACATATTTCATGCCGTGCGGGAAGCGCTCGGGGTCGCACACGATGTTGCCGTCGGCATCGCGGTCGATCTGCCAGCAGTCGTCGACGACGATATATTCGTAGCCGGCGTCTTTCATGCCTGACGCCACCATTGCGTCGGCGGCTCCCATCAGCAGCTGTTCGTTGACGTCGCAGCCGAAGCGGTTCCAGCTGTTCCAGCCCATCGGCGGAGTAGGGCACAAGGCCTCAAACTCTTCCTGTGTCAACGGTTGTGGCTTGGTGTTCTGTGCTGTTGCAGCGATGCTTATCAGCACGATAAGAAGGAGTGTTATAAGTTTTTTCATAGTTAATGTGTTTATCAAAGTGCAAATATAATAAAAAAAAAGAGACGTCGGTGAGGGCGTCTCTAATTTTTTGTCTTAACACTGTCGCGTTATGCGACGTTGATGGTCTTCGAGACTTTCGTCTCTACCTTAGTTTTCTTAGGCAGGACGACGGTGAGGATGCCGTTTTCGACCTTTGCCGAGATCTTCTCGCTATCAACATCCTCCGGCAGAGCGTAGTTCTGCTCGTAGTTGGTGTAGGAGAACTCGCGGCGCAGATAGTGATGCTTGCGGTCGTCTTCCTTATGTTCTGTCTTGTTTTCGATTGCTACGCAAAGGTTGCCGTCATCGTTGATGCTGACGCGGCAGAATTCTTTTCTGATGCCAGGTGCAGCGACTTCCATTGTGTAGGCTTTTTCATCTTCCCTCACGTTCACTGCCGGTGCTGTACTGTTGGCACGAGGCATGAAATCAGTGTTCAGGAAATCATCAAATACTGTTGGGAACCAACTGTTTTTAAATACTGGTAACATAATTTATACCTCCATTAGTTTGTTAAACATTTTGTTTTTCAACTGGAAATATACAAATTATGTGCCAGAGCCATTTTATGGACAAATTGGCAGATTCTGACGACAAAATGACACCAATTCTGGAAAAATAGGCAGGCTGTTATCTCTTTTTGAATTTATAGCCTTTTTGTTCCCAGACGGGCATCTCGCGCTGGACAATGATGCTGTAGAATTGGTTGAAGTCGCCTGGTGATGTGGTGTTCCAGGCGCGCTCGGCGCAGCCGAGCGCTTTGGGGAGCATCTGGAAGGTCACGTCGTCGAAACAACGGAGCTGCTCCGACCAGAGATGTGCCGACACTCCGACGATGTCGCCGATATAGTCGGACGGGTTCATCGAGTAGGTCTTGCGCTCGTCGACGAAGCCCGCCCAGAAGAGTCCGAGCTCCTCGCGGTCAGCGCTGTAGGCGAGGTCGACGTAGTTGTTTGTCGCCGGCGACAGCACACAAGGGAAGCCCTCCATGCCTTTGCCGGTCCAGATGTTGATGAAATACAACGACTGTTTGAGCCGTTCGGCTGTCGCCGGCTCGATGCCTTTCGCTATGTCTTCCCATCCTGCCAGGAGGATGCCGCGCTGCTCGGCGATCTCGAGCATGCTGTTGGTGAAGAGGTCTTTCATGGCGTGGCGGTCTTTGTCACTCCAGGCGCCACCCGGCACCTCGTCGCCTCCGATGTGGATGGCTAACAAAGGCACCTTGGCCTCGCTGTGGAGGCGTATCATCTCGTCGAAGACGATGCCGTAGAACGTGTAGACGCTTGGGAGATAGACGCTTAGCACGTTGTCGGTGAAGTCCTGCGCCGACCAGTAGCGCGAGGTGTCGGCTGCGTCTTGCAGACGCAGATCGCTGTCACCCGTGCGCCTCTCGTAAGCCTGCATCGCCTTGATCGACGCCCTCGAATGTCCGGGCGCGTCGAACTCAGGGATGACAGCGATGTGGCGCTCCCATGCATAACGCAAAATCTGCTTGTATTCCTCAGCAGTGTAATATGTCTTGTTGCCGATACGACCGTTAGCAGTAGGCTTCAACGCCTCAGTCTCCTGAAGGTCCCAGTCAGGCAATGCATGATGTCCGCTGAAGTCGGTCAAATCGGGTAAGTCTCTGATTTCCAAGCACCAAGCCTCGTCGTCGCCGATATGAAAATGGAACACATTAAACTTATACTGTGCCATCAGGTCGATGACTTTCAGCACCTCGTCGACCGGACGGAAGTCGCGCGCCACGTCGAGCATGAAGCCACGGTATTGGTTGTCGGGCCAGTCTTCTATCGTCATCGGCTGCAACGGCTTCGGCAGCTTGTCGAGGGTGATTTTGGCATAAAAAGCGCCGTCTTCGTCGTCGGATTCCACCGTCGACTCGCCGTTTTCATCGATAGTGATGCGATACCAGCCATGAGGAAGGTTCTCGCTCGGCTCAAGCGGCTCGGTGCCATATTGCACCCGTTTCACCTGCGGGATGATGTCGCCCGACTGCGCCTCATATTTCGGTATAAAATCTTCGTCAATGCCAGTATTTGTTGTATCATTGATGAAGTGATAATTCACCTGCATCGGTTTGTCGGCCTTGCCTCTCTGCTGCATCACGAAGCCCTCGGGAGCCCACGAATGCCGCGGAAGCGCCCTGCCGTAATATTTTATGGTGACGGTGCCGTCGTTAGGGATGTCGATATACCATGAAGTGCCCTGATAATGGTTTATCGCCGGACCTTCGACAATGTTTTTTGTGTCAAACAATTCCTGAAACCACACACGTGAGCCTTTCGTAACATCTTGAAGCACAAGGGTGTTCAGCGCGCGGCCGTCAGCCTCAGCCTGTCCTTCAGTCCATTCCGCCACAGGCGTACGGGTGCAGGACACCAGAAGGAACAACAGAATTATCGGAAATAATCTTTTCATAATTAATGTGCGGTGTTCATTGCTTTGGCACGTTGTTTCGATTCTTCAAGAACTTCGACAGCCTGCTTGTTAAGCCAGCGTTCCTCGTCAGTCTCGGGTGTTATCACCACGCCATGTGGCTTCGAATGATGGTTTTCGTCGAGATATGAGAAGGTGGCGAAGCCGTCGGCGGCAATCTTTTCGGGCTCGCGACTGCGGTACATCTTGGTGTAGACGGTCAAGGTAGAGCGTCCTGCAGCTATGACTTTGCTTTCGAATGTGACGATATCGCCAGCGAAGATCGGGAATTTGAAATCTATTCCGTGAAGCACGAGAAGAACGGTGTCTTTTGTGTCAACATATTGAGCTACAGCAAAATACGAGCTCTCAAGGAAATATTCAGAGCAGCGACCTGCAAAGAAAGTCTGATGATGGTTGAGGTCGGCCAGCTTGATAAGGCGTTGCGAATAGGTTGCTTTCATATCTTATCGGATTTGATAGTTTTTCATTCTCTCTTCAGCCATCTTTTCAAATTTCGTTCCCGGCTTGCCGTAGTTGGCATAAGGATAGATGCTGATGCCGCCGCGAGGCAGGAACAACCCCAAAACCTCGATGTAACGCGGATCCATCAGCTTCACCAAATCGTTGAGAATGATGTTGATGACATCCTCATGAAAATCGCCATGGTTTCTGAAAGAAAACATATAAAGCTTCAAACTCTTGCTTTCAACCATTCTCTTATCGGGGATGTACATTATCTTAATCTCGGCAAAATCAGGCTGTCCGGTGATAGGGCAAAGCGCGGTGAACTCAGGGCAGTTGAACTGTACCCAGTAGTCGCGCTCAGGATGCTGATTTTCAAAGGCCTCCAAGACCTCCGGCGCGTATGTCTCCGGAATCTTCGAATATCGGCCTAACGACTGCAAATGATCTTGTTTTCTATCCATTTTATGATTTAAGATTCAAAGATTTAAAATTTAAAGATTTATTTGAAAATGTTGTACGATATGTTGTTGTCGTAAACATCAATATTTTCTGCTTTTTTCACCCATTTCACCACTCTAATCGTCACCGGAAGGATGATGATTTCGTAAGCGGTCTTGAGCGCCACCTGCCAAAGCACGAAACTTGGCATCTGATCAATCGGGACAATGCCTATCAATGCCACAGGGAAGAAGATAACCGAGTCGCAGAACTCGCCGAGCAGGGTGCTCAATACGGCACGGACGGTGAAGCGTTTGCCGTTGTCGCGAACCTTCATCTTGCTCATCACGAAGGCGTTGAGAAACGAGCCGACCAAGAAGGCTAAAAATGAAGCTAACACGATTCTCGGAGCTATGCCGAAGATGGCGTGGAAGCCAATGCCTGCCGGTGTTTCCTGCCACCATGCCACGCCTGGGATGAGGTCGATGAGCCATCCGAGGATGACGAAGAAGAAGTTCAGTGCGAAGGCCATCCAGATGAGGGTCTTAGCTCTGCGGAATCCCCACACCTCGCTCACCACGTCGTTGACGATGTAGCTGATTGGGAACACGAATATCGCTCCAGTGAAGTTGGCCGGACCGAATGAGATTTGTTTTGTGGCGAAGAGGTTCGCCATCATTAGACTTGCGGTAAACAGCGTCGCCAAAACCAAATACAGCACGCTGACTTGATGATTTTTTTGTGTCATTTTCTTGTTTTGTTAAAGGGGGTTTAGCAAGTACCCCTGGTTATAAAATCGCTGCAAAATTACGATTTTTTTGAATACTTGGAGAGATTTTTGTATTTTTGCTTTTTGTTTTGTTGTTATGAACGTCAAAATTACAGCGATAAGGAAGGCAAACTATCAGGATTTGCAGGCGAAATTCGAGAATCCTATTGAGCATACTTGCGATGTGCGTGAAGGCCAGTCGTGGATTTCCGTCGATGGCGCAAAGCCTGAGGGGATGTGCGACAGCGCCTGGGAGTCGATGAGGTGGTTTGTGCAGGAATTGGCAGCCGGTCGCGGTAACTTTTACGATGGATGGATGAAAAATCCCAATTCGGCAATGATAAGTTGCAACGATGGATTCCGTCCGGTTTCGTTTTATATTGAATTGATTTGATGGATCGAACAAAAGAAATATTCAAGGTCACGATCATCGGCAGCGTGGTCAACGTGTTGCTGTTGGTGCTGAAGTTCGTCGCAGGCGTGCTGGGACACAGTTCCGCGATGGTCGCCGACGCCGTACATTCTTTGTCGGATTTTCTTACCGACATCGTGGTGCTTGTGTTCGTCAAGATCAGCGGCAAGCCTAAGGATAAGTCGCACGAATACGGCCACGGCAAGTTCGAGACGTTGGCGTTGACTATCATCGGGTTGGTGCTCGTAGTGGTGGCTCTCGGTATCATCAGCAACGGCGTGACTAAAATCGACGACTTCTTTGAAGGACAGACCCTTGAAGCGCCGGGCATGCTCGCACTCTGGGCTGCCGTGGCCTCGATATTGCTCAAAGAGGCAGTGTATCGCTATTCTATAATAAAAGCCCGCAAACTCGACTCGCAGGCACTCGAAGCCAACGCCTGGCATCATCGCAGCGACGCTCTCTCTTCGATTGGCACCTTGGTGGGTGTCGGAGGCGCCATCTTCCTCGGCCAGCGGTGGGTTATCCTTGACCCGATAGCCTCGGTGCTTGTTGGCGTTTTCATTGGCAAGGTGGCGTTCGACCTGTTGAAAAACGGCGTCGGCGACCTCACCGACAAAGCATTGCCCGAGAGCGTGGAGCAAGAGATTTTGAAGATGGTCTCGGAGGTTAAAAATGTCGGCAATCCGCATAACCTTAAGACACGCCGCGTTGGAAACCACTACGCCATCGAGCTGCATATCAAAATGAACGGCGACATCACCCTGACGCAAGCTCACGACAAGGCAACAGAAATAGAAAATCTCCTACGCAGCAAATACGGCCCAGAAACCCATGTCGGCGTCCACGTCGAACCATTCGACTAAAAGATTGAAGACAACAAAAAAATAACGAGCAAAGTGCAATATCATGATAAATCATTCGTTATCATGATGTTATAGCTTAAATTATCATTATGAAAACAGCACGATTACTATTGGTTTTATTGGCATTATTCGGTTTTACAACGCTTTCCAATGCCCAAGAAGTTTCAATATCCGGAAGAGAAAAAGGATTTGTTATAAGGCCTGAAATAGGCATTAATTCAGGATGGGAGAGTAAATCAGATCAACTTTTCGGATATTTTCTTCAAGGAAGCTTTGTATATCATTTTAATGCTAATTTTAATGCCGGTGTTGGAACAGGTGTGCATTATTATGAATGGTATTATCAAAGCGAAAAAGATAAAGTTCTTTCATTACCAATATATGCCAATATTCGAACATATTTTTCCAACAAAAAGGTCAGTCCGTTTTTGGATATTAAAATAGGATATAACATTCCTCTTTCCGAAGGTGAGATTAAAGGGGAAGAACCAGGAAGTGTGTTTCATAATCAATTCATGAAAATCAAAGGTTTATATGGTTTATTATCACTTGGTTTGCAAGTCAAAAAAATAGATATTGGGATGTCAATAGGTTGGACCAAGGACGTTAATTATGTAAAAGGCAATGTAAATCTTGATTCTTCTGATGAGTACCAAGGATGGTATTTTACGCCAGCATTCAGCATTGCGTATAATATCCAGTTCAAATAATACTTTCTGGCGAGCATCCCAGCGCTTTTGATAGCGCGAAAACAGTTTGCGCTTCAGCTTTGCGGATGTCCTGATCACCCTGCTCGTAAGCCCGAATCATGCGAAGTGTCACACCTGAAATCTCAGCCAATCTTTGCTGGGTCAGACGAGCTTGTTTCCTAATCGTTTTTAAAACATTCGGCCGCTCAACCAGATAGCTTTCGATGATACTATCCGCTGTTTCAACAAATTTCGACAAATCGGCTTCATGCAAAGTCGGATACATTTCAACTATCCTATTGATATCCAAGCCATTACGTTGAATGTATAAAAACGATTTTGCTCTAAACCATTGATAATAGGCCAACGACCATCCGGCCCAAAACTCTTTTGTCCGCTCAAATGGCTGATAATCAATTTCTTTCATATCAAAATCGGAAGATTTCTCAAATACTTTTTGGCACAATTCCACTCCCGAAAGCCCCGATACAAATCTGGGATTTCCTATTTGAATCTGTGATGCCACGCCGCTTGCGAGAAACATCTCAAAAAAAACATTAATATCGCAATGCACAGCATTTACTGCACAATCCAACATATTGCCGACGTTGTTCATGGCATCTTCAAGATAATAATGATTATAAGCGTGTATCATCGTTAGTCCATTTTTGTCTTAAAATATCAATCATATATATCGCATCGGTCGAAGATGCAAGCGATTTTATGTTTTGAAAATCCTCTCTCGCCTTGTTGTCGCGTGCCTGACGTTTCGGATAGTATTTACTGGTGTCGACAGGAATACTTTCTATGTAATTCAACGATTCAAAAGCCCTTTCGCTTTTTAAAACAATCTGTTCTCCAAGTTTTCCCAAATACATTGCCTGACGCAGCTGTTCCAATGAAATTGTGTTGTTTAAAAAAGCATTTGCAAACGAAAAATAAGAATCATCGGCTCGATAGCCCGTTATCACATCATAATTCTCGTATTCGGGCAAAAAAGTGTTCAAAATATACTCCCGTGCATCAACAGGTAGGCCTTGCGAGAGCACAAAAGTCCTGTTTTTCAATAAAATAGCAAGCCAATTTAAGATATGATATGGTTTTTTATTTAAATTTAAAACACTCAATCCATCAAAATCCAATTCATAACAATTTGCAAATCCATTGTTGCGTTCAGTACTCGCCCATTCCATCGCAAGTTCCTGATTTTCAGTGCAATAAAAACCTAAGCCATAGTCATTTTTCGGATTCCCAACTCCTAATAATGGCTTTTCAATAATCCTTGTTGAGCCGTGATATAATATTGTTTTTTTCATAAAACTATCGTTATAACGAGACTTTGCAAAAATACAATTTTTTTTAATACGACAACACAAATCAAAATTATTTTGAAAAAAAAGAAAAAAACACTATCTTTGCGGTCAGAAATATTCTAAAAGATATGAAAACAAGAATTTTTAAAGTGATGATGGCGGTCGCAGTGCTGCTTATGGTCTGCGTCGGCTGTAAGAAAAATAATGGTGGTGACGATAGTCACGGCTTGAGTAACATGAAGTTCAAGAAGATGGACCTTTCGCATGCCACGATGCTTGCTTTGGCCGCCACTCCGACAAAGGACGGCCCGGAATACACTCCTTTGTATATAGTCAACGAAGAAGGAATGCTCGAATCGGTGGAATACACCATCGAGGTGGAAGGCGACGAGGGCGCTGCCAATCTCGTGAAAGCCAACCTCCAGCTGAAGATTCATTACATATATCAGATCGGCGAAGACTGGATTTGGCTGTTCGACTGCCGTCATTTCTATCCCGGCATCGAAGAACTTGACTCCGAGACACGGAACGAGATAAATAATCTGATTAACAAATACGACGGAATTCATTATCTCGTGCGGAAGACCGACGGCGCAATATTCAAATGGTCGTTGGAAGACGGACGTCCGTATAACATTGTGAACTACGGCCTTGAGCGCCCGACCGATTTCTACGGCGTTGTGGAACAATACGGCGGCGACATCGTGGAGATAAAATGGAATGAAGACGGCAGCCAGATTTATTATCTCAAAGATAATGGCAACAACATCAGCGTCACTACGATGATTCCTGACGGCATATATGCAGAGAGCATTTATCCTGCATCCGACGACGGCGTGGTGGGGGCTATGATAGGCTATAACATCAACAGTCAGGGGTATTGGAACATCCAGCCTTTCGTGATATTCCCGAACGATTATACCATCAGGCAGGTGCTGGTGCCTAATGCCAACGGCGCGATGTATACGACTTCACAGCTGCTGTCGGTCGGCGATAAGCTGTATGTCATGACAGTGAATGAATATTCGAACCATTCGGTGACCGATTTCCGTAAGGTGGAGATAAATATGGCAAATGAGACCGTCGATGTGAGCGCACCTATAACAAGTGTGGATTATTTTGTAAATCTCACCCTCGGCACTGTAGGGTATTATCGCCCGGTGTTCCATGGTACGACAATGTCGTGGCTGCAAAACGACAATATCAACTGTCTGGATCTGACAAACGGCTGGACCAACATCATGCCGTTGCCTGAATATTTCCCTTCGGATGCCCGACAATATACCAACGGCGTAGCTTATGTCCTTGATAATGAGTCGAATCCGACAGTTTTCCGTGTTTGCGACATGGCCGTCGGCTACGCGATGAACCACGCTATCACCTGGGACGACATCAGCCAGTATGCTTCGTTGATAGTCCAAGGCTCATATGCCGACTGGGAATATAACTATAACGCGTTGACATTCAACAGCAACTGCATGCTCATCGACGGCCGTAAGCTGAATTTCTACTTCAGCGTGATAGGCGAAGATGCCGGTCAGGTTCATGTCATAGCCGAAGGCGAAGGCGGCGGCGCAGGACGTGTTATCTCGACTCTTATCAGGTTAAACGGAGGAAATTAAACTATGAGACCATTCCATAAAAACTCAGCCAACTCCATCAGGCTTCCTAACGGCAGTATCTACGACGGCGCACTCAACGAGCAAGGAAAGCCGCAAGGCAAGGGTTATCTCAAAGCGCCAAGTCCAACGGGCAGCGGACGCCACGATTACTACGAGGGCGAGTTTAAAAATGGGAAGAAGGACGGCTTCGGCTATATGGACTATGAGCTGAATGGCTATGTAGCTGAGTATGAAGGCGAATGGAAAGACGACAAACGTTGCGGCAAAGGCACCTACAAACGTTATTCGATGGGTGGCGGCGCAAGTCATACCTATAAATACGAGGGTGAATGGCTTAACGATATGGAGCATGGCCAGGGCACGCAGACCACCAGCGACGAGCATGGAATGCATCTTAGCACCATAACGGAGGTCTATACCGGCGGCTTCAAGGAAGGCAAACGTCATGGCCACGGAGTGATTGTGAAAGACGGCTACGATGGTAATTTCGCCAAAGGGCAGGAGACATACGAGGGCGAGTTTGAGGAAGGCCGCCTCGTGGGACCTTGCGTACATAAGCTGGTCAACGGCGACGTCTGCGAGTTCTTGGAAGGCTACTGCAAAGGCAAAGGCATATACACCTTTAGCAACGGAGTGAAGTTCAACGCTATATGGAAAGATGGAAACATTGACTTCGACACCATTGAAGTCGAGGGCTGCGATGGTGACAAGAAGCCGATTCTTCTTATGGTGGCGGAGTCGCATCACGGCTTCGGATATTCAGAGGCTCTGAGATGTATCATAATAGCTAAAGAAGGCAAGAACTACTACAACGAGGCGATGGTGTTATACAACGGCGATTTCCATATCAACAGCGACTACGCCTATCTCGAGATTAAAGAAATGACCGACGACAGCGTGACTTATGTGGTGAAGTCGGGCTTTACAAATGATCATAAAGAAGCTTTCACCGAGACCATCAAGAGAGGGGAGAGGAAAGAATACGAGGAAGAGACAGAGCACACCGGCAGAATGTATGACGACGATTTTACCTATACCTCTGGCAGTCAATTGATTATAAGATGTAAATAATTTTGAAAATGCATATCTACAGACACGAGATAAGATATTACGAATGTGACCGCATGGGCATCACCCATCACTCTAACTATGTGAGAATCATGGAGGAAGCGCGTATCGATTACCTCGACAAGCTAGGCTGGGGTTTCGACAAGATCGAAGCCGATGGTGTGGTGTCGCCGGTGGTGTCGATAGAGTGCAAATACAAGAGTCCGACCACTTTTAAAGACATAGTGGAGGTGGAGGTGTCGATTTGCAATATGAGCGACCTGAAGTTCGAATTCAAATATATCATGCGGAAGGACGGAAAGCTCGTGGCCGAAGGTCACAGCGTGCACTGCTTCACCGAGAACGGCCGTCCGGTAGTGATTGCGAAGAGACTCCCTGAGCTCTACAATCGTATCATAAAAGCACAGAATCAGAATTAAAGTCGTACCCCGACGAACGCTATCAGCTCCCATTGGCTGTCGCCGACACGTATCTCGTCGCATTCGATGTTATAGTAGTTTATTTGTCCCGATGCTCCCGCGAACCATCGTCCCATGGTGTGTATCACGGCGGTGCGGCCAACTATCACCGACTCTGGGAACTCGGCAGCCGACGACTCTTCGCGTTCGCCGGCGATGCGGTATTGTGATCCGCCCAACACGACGAGGTAAGGCAGCGCCGAGACGTGTACGAGCCAGTCGTGAGGCAGCACAAAGTTATAGGCGTAGCCGACGCCTAAGCCGAGCGAGGCATTTATCACACGGATAATCTCGGTGTTCTGCAGGCTGTCGCCAATGGTAGTGATATTAAGGTTAATGGAGCCGCCGAGGAGGAGGCTGCCGGCACTGCGTTTCTGTATGTAAGAGTGAGTAAATGCTGCAGGATACGAGAACTTGGTATTGTTGGTGGCGAAATAAAATGAGGCGTACATCGAGGTCTGCGAGACGAAATCCCTTGGGAGTGCAATCGAAATCTTATAGTGGTCTTGCCAGAAGGAGAAGGTGCCGTTTAGGCTGTTGAGTTGTGCGAGCGAGAACTCGAAGCCGAAGCGGTTGCCGTAGTTGTTCATTCGGAAACTCCAGTCGGGCTCTGTTTGACCGATGAGTTTCTTATAGCTTCGTGACAAGCTGGCGCCGAATCCCAGATAACCTCCGTATATACTCATCTTAGGGTTGATTTCTGACCTCAGATGAAACTTATAGGAATCGCCTTCTTCGACACCCGACACGTTGTATGAAGTCCAGTTGAAATAGGTGCGTAATGCCAGCGTCCACTTGGTGCCCATCGGTCGTCCGATGTATGCGGTGTCGTAGTTTACCTTGTAATACATATTGCTCAGATACTCGTCGATGGTGTACAGCAGCTGTGCTGAGGCGCTGAGGCTGCCGAAAACGAAGAGCAATATGATGACGATCTTTTTCATATATATAATCCGCCGCAAAATTACAAAATTTTGCAAAAATGATACTAAAAAATGATGATTTATTTGTTTCGAACTATGCGATAATGCGGGTTGTACGCTTCGCGGAAGGCCTCGCTGTGGCGTACCGCGTAGTGCTTCTCGGCTGCTTCCGTCAGCTCGGCCTGCAGCTCGTCATCAGCCCAGTCGGGGTTCACCTCGAGGGCTATCTGCTCGATGAGCGCCCACTCCGATGCCCAGTCGTCGCTAAAAGCGTTGTCGTGTGCCGCCGCGCCGACAAACATTATAACTAATTGTTCCTCTGTGAGTTGACCGTCGACGATGTTGGCAAAGTTGATCCTCACAAAGCGGTGACGGAAACCTGTGGGCTCGCGTAAAGGCATGAGGCTGAGGTCGGTGTCGCGGCACTGCTCGAGCTCATAATGGATGTATTGTCGCGCGGCGGCAGTGTCGTTCATCAGGTGCTCGGCACCGAAGAAATCCTGGTAACAGGTTTTATAAATGTCCTGCAAGGTGGCCACAGGATATCGGCTGTGAATATCCTGGCACATCGTCCGAATAGCCTTGTTTTCCTGAGGTTCGCAAGAAAAAATCATCATCGCGGAGATAATTAATATTAAGGTGTAAAACAGTTTTTTCATATTGTGAATTATTTCCGCAAAGGTAAGAATTTTTTGTATCTTTGCAGAATTGAAAATCAGCTTATTTAAAAATATGAAAAGGATTTTGGTTTTATTGATGGCGGTTTTCGCCATTGCATTTTTGACGGAGACGTCAGCAAACGCTCAGGATTTGAAACATTACAAGAAAATCGTCAAGGAACTCAGTTCCAAGAAATATCAAGGTCGCGGCTATGCCAAACATGGCGCCAACAAGGCCGGAAAATATCTCGTCAAGGAGTTTGAGAAGGCAGGTGCCGACGCGGTTGAGTGCCAGTCGTTTACCATCGACATCAACACTTTCTGCGGAAAGATGGATATGTGGGCCGACGGCAAGAAACTCACTCCGGGTGTCGATTTCTCGATGCGTGAATATTCGCCCGGCGTGCACGGCGAGTTCCCGGTTTATCATGTCGATACAGTGAATTTCGATGCCGAGAAGATGTATGCCGACCTTGCGAAGCCTGAATATGACAACTGCATGGTGGTGTGCGACTTCTGGTTTATGTACAAGCACAAGGAATTCAAGCCGTTGCATAAAAAAGACTCATCGGTTGGCGGTTTCATCCAGACTTGGACGTCGCCGATAAAGTTTTACAAGGCATACGGCAGCAAGGTGATGGGAAAACCTATCGTTTGGGTGACTCCAGAGGCCATCGAGGGCGTGAAAAACGTGATGCTCGACGTCGACAACGAATGGTTGCAGGGCTATGAGCTTTTCAACGTCATCGCGAAGGTGAACGGCGAGCGGCACGACAGCTGCTTTGTGTTCACGGCTCATTACGACCACCTCGGCAACCTCGGAAAGAAGGTGTATTATCCGGGAGCCAACGACAACGCGTCGGGAACGGCGGCTATCGTCACCTTGGCCGAGTATTACGCCCAGAACAAGCCGGAGTACGACATGTATTTCATAGCGTTTTCGGGCGAAGACTCGGGCTTGAACGGCTCGTTGTTCTATGTCGACAATCCTGTCGTGCCGCTCGCCGAGATAAGATATCTGTTTAACCTCGACATGATAGGCGACAACAACCCGGTGCAGTACTGCGAGGTCAGCGACGAGGGCAACAGAGGATATGCTTTGATGGAGAAAATCAACAGCGAGAAGCATTATTTCGAGGGCTTGAACAGGGGAGAGCTGGCTGCCAACAGCGACCATTATCCGTTCGCGGAGCGCCATGTGCCGTGCATCCTGTTCGAAAACGAAAACGGTGACGCTTTCCAGTATTATCACACCATTTACGATACATACGAGAACGGCATCTTCGTTTCTTACGAGCCGATTTTCAAGATAATTACCGATTTTGTTGAAAAATATTAAGTAGTTATGAGAAAACATTGGATTGACAATTTACGTTGGGTGACAGTGCTTTCGGTGCTGCTTTACCATGTGGTTTATTTCTACAACAACAAAGGCGTTTTCGGCGGCATTGGCGGCTTCGGCGATTTTGCCACAAATCCGCAGTATCAGGATGTGCTGATGTATATCCTTTATCCTTGGTTTATGCCGCTGCTGTTCTTGCTGGCTGGCATCAGCTCGAGATATTCGTTGGAGAAAGTCACTGCTGGTCAATGGTTTAAGTCGAGAACAAGGAAACTTCTGGTGCCTGGTACAATAGGTTTGTTCGTGTTCCAATGGATGACCGGCTATTTCAACACTTTGGTGGCCGGCAGAGGCGAGGTGCTCACCAACGTGCCAGGCGTCGCCAAATACATCATGTGCTCTATCAGCGGCATCGGACCGCTTTGGTTCATCCAGATGCTGTGGATGCTTGGCATAGTGTTGCTGATTTTGCGTGCCATCGACGGCAAAGACAAGTTTTATAACCTTTGCGGAAAGTCTAATATATTGATAATCATCTTGTTAGGAGTGTTTTTCTGGCTTGGCGAGCAAACTCTGATCATGAATCCGCGCACTGATTCGGCCGATGGATTATATAATCTGTATAAGCCATTTTTCTATCTGATACTATTCTTGATGGGATATTTCGTGTTCTCGCACGACGAGGTTCAGGAAAAAGTCACGAAATATTGGATTCCATTGATGGCGGCTGCTGTTATTTCAGGTATCGCATTGATTATCACCACTTTCGGACAGGACAACACCTCGCCGCAATATCTTGGCAACTGGCTTACCTGTCTCTACGGATGGCTGGCCTGCCTCGCTATGATGGGATGGTTCAAGGCAAAGTTCGACTACACTGGAAAGTTTGCCGGTTATATGACGAAGAGCAGCTTCGGTCTCTACATCGTTCATTATCTGGTGGTTGCAAGTCTCGGCTATCAGTTGTACCGCCATACTTCATTGCCGCCATACGCGATGTACCTGATTCTTGCTGTCGCCGTCTTCACGCTTTCACCTGCAATTTATGAGATTCTCAGAAGAATTCCATTCATCAGATGGTGCGTTTTCGGAGAGAAGAAGAATTATGAACATTGAGGACTTTCGTGAATACTGCCTTTCATTAGGCGATGTGGAGGAAAAACTGCCATTCGCAAAGATGCCCGGAGGCGACTCCGTGTTGGCCTTCTATGTCAATGGCCACACGTTTTGCTATTGCGATATCGACGACTTTCGTTCCATTATAGTCAAATGCCAAACTGAGCGCATCCCCGAACTGATGGAAACCAATGGAATATGTCCTCCCGACAACCATTTCAATTCAAAATATTGGATAGGAATAAATCCTTACACCGCTACAGACGACCTGCTAAAAGATCTGACAAAAAATTCATACGAAATAGTTAAATCTAAATATACAAAGAAAAGATAATGCTGACAATCGACACCACTAACATGTGCTCCCACCTGCAGAAGAAACTGTTTGAAGAGGACGGCGTTTATCATCATCTTTGGTTATCGATGCAAGACGACCCGGAACTGACTGCTGTGGTTAGATCCCGACAGCTTCATATTTATCGGAATGGAAAGAAGGTGTTGGTTCTCGCCGGAAAGTCGGCTCCAAAAATCATAAGGGAAGATAAGATTTGTGAAATGCTGGTATAATAATTAGGAGGTAATGACTATGATTAACTATGGACTAAAAGATAAGGTTGCTTTAATAACCGGTGCCAACAACCCTCAGGGCATCGGGGCGACAACGGCGCTTGCTTTTGCTCGTGAAGGTGCAAAGGTGATTTTGGTTTATAAGAAAATTGCGCGGCAGTTTGATGATAATAAAACCGACAAGAACGGAGCTGACAGATATTTCAAGGCTAATGCTGGAAATGCTAATGTTGTTGAAAACAGACTAAAGGAAATGAATTCCGATTATCTGATACTCGAAAGTGATATTACTGATGAGAATGCTGTTAAGG
>Ga0265298_10000320_pt1 | contig 72881 bp, 62 predicted proteins | sample AusTroGonzalo_MG_3_FD_193486 | JGI IMG/M metagenome (GOLD analysis project Ga0265298, IMG submission 193486) | Bovine rumen microbial communities from tropical cattle in Woodstock, Queensland, Australia - Gonzalo_01 | ecosystem: Host-associated > Mammals > Digestive system > Stomach > Rumen ... | reverse complement strand
ACGGAGAGGCTTATACCGAACGTCTCTACACCATGCCTCAACAACAGATAATCCGCCCGCTTCTGGAAGGATAAGTCCTCATGCGCGCACGCACTCGATGCACGGGTGGCGCATAGTCAAAGTCAGGTCCTTTTTTTCAGTCTTTTCGGCGGTAGAAATACACATGAAATAGATTTCCTATATTTGGATTTTTTAGATAAAGCCTGTCATAGTTTAATTCGAAGTTTAATTCATAGTTGTTGAGAATAAAATAGGCATCCTTTTCATAATACTTTAGTTCAGGACTAACCATAATCCAAACAGGTGGTTGTATAGGTTGATTTGCTTCTTCTTTCATCACAGTAGGTAAATCAAATGCTATGGATACCTTGTTACATTGGATGAGTTCTTCGTGTTCCATCATGCTATAGCCGTGCCAAAACAAATTGTAATTAAAGATGGAATCACGTTCTATCATAGGAATTCTTTCAATGATTTGGTGAAAATCATTATATATAACCACTTCTTTTTCCTTTCTGAGTATTAGGTCGTTTATAATGTGGAAAAAGCTCATACTACCAATGAACAAACAACAAATCGATGTTAATGAACCAAAAAGCATTGTAAGTTTTTTATGATTATTGTTAAAGGTCATCATATTTACAAAAACAATAGGTAATATTGAAATTAGATAAAACCCATTACATAATTTTCCAAAAGTAGCAACAAACAGCAAAATTGAGATTAGGAATGGAATCAAAATGTCTTTTTGCTTATATAAATTAATGATATTTAATGTTGTAAAAAACAGAATGAACAAAACATAAGGTAACCAATGGAACCATCGAGAGATGTTTTGGACACCAATATATTCGAAATTTGACAAGAATGATGCATAAAACATTCCATACACACCGCGCCATCCTGCTTTTACATAAAAATAAAGTATGCATGGAATGGCAATGATTATCCAACCCGCAAAGAAACATCCAATACTTTGGAGCAGTTTTAAGACATCTTTCTTGATCAAATACTGAATCCATAGGTAGGCAATAAATCCCAAAAACGCACAAGCATTATTGATTTGGATGAAGGTTATAATTCCAAAACATAAACCTATAACAAACATTTGCAAAGGTCGTATTTCTATTTTTGACTTGTAAGCGCGAAAATAAATCAGCAATGGATAAGAAATAAAAGGAAGACACCATTCCTGAGTTTGATCGCCGGCACCATAGAAACAGAAAAGCAGAACCAAAGCGATACATAAACAAATCATCCTTTCTTTTTCTGTACGGTATAAAGCCAACAGTTTGTCCCATATAAAAAGTGTTGCCGTTAATGAAACAACTTGCATCAATAGAATGGCAAAATCGCCTCCAAGCCAAAGACCAAGTGCATGGATGAAATACAATAGGCAACCTTTGTTGTCGAAATAGTCGATATACATGATTTTGCCCTTTAGGATAGCTCTACCCATTTGCTTGAAGATAGATGGGTCGGCACCTTCAAAAACATAAAGAAATGAAGTAGACCGTGAAAACAAGGTAACGAACACGAAAGAAGCAAAGAAAAGCAGCAAAGGATAGAATTTGCTATTTACAATCGTTGCAATACTGTTTTGCTGGTTCATAGCTAAAAAATCGTTTTGAAAATCAGCTTAATATCTCCAATAAAACTCCAATTATCCAGATATTCAAGGTTGATTTTCACCTTGTCGGGCCAAATGATGTTGTCGTTGTACCATTTTGGGTCGGCTTGTTGGGCAAGCAGTTCTTCTTCGTTGCGATACTTGATGCTGGCCGGTCCCGTAATGCCCGGACGTAGTTGCAATATACGGCGGTCATCGCCTTGCAGTTGGTCGGCATAACCGGGTACATCGGGTCTTGGCCCCACAAAACTCATTTGCCCGATGAGGACGTTGATAAGTTCGGTGAGGCAGTCCACTTTACTGTGGCGTAGCCAATGGCCGATACGAGTGACACGCGGGTCGCCGGCAATGGTGACACTGTCGCCTCGGGCTTGTTCGTGCATCGTGCGGAACTTGAAGATGCGGAAAGGTTTGCCGTTTTTTCCGATGCGATACTGCAAAAAGAACAAAGGACCTTTCGAGTCAATTTTGATGAGGATGGCAATGATGAGCAGTACCGGGAAAAGCACAATAAGCCCAAACAATGCCACGATGCGGTCGAAGCACCACTTGAAAAAGAATCCTATTTTGTGTTCATTTTTCTCCACGTTGCATGGCCTCCATGTTGAGAATTGCCCTAATGCGCGGCAAAGTTATGATTTTTCTGAATGGGTACAACATTTTGACCGCAATCTTCATCCACCAACAGTAATGGATAGCGAGTTGGCAATAAGCATTGCGGAAGTTGAAGTTCTGGATGAGAAAGTCCTGAATATGAGAGTGTTCGGTGATGGAACGTGCCCCGTCTGCAACATAACGGAATCTTTTTTCTCCCAAATAATAGGCGTTCATATTGTAAAAAAGCCCATAATAGGGATAAGTGTTGTTGTGCTTGTATTCGGGTAGGATCCCGATAAGCCCATATTCGCAGCTATTGAGCTTATAATCAGGCTTATTGCCGACAAGTCCATATTCCCAAACCTCTGAAGGCCAAAGCCATACGGTACAAAAGCCGATAAATCGGTCTTGGTCGAAAATGCCCCAATAGTCGAAATCCTGTTTTTCGCACTCCGAAAGATAGTCAAAAAACACGTTTTCGTCCATAGCGCGGTCGGAAACAGCATAATCCTCGTAAGTGGCTTTCAGGATATTCCAACCTTCCGCTTTGAGCAAGTCGATACTTACTCTTTTGAAAGTCAATACTTTTTCGGCTCGCCTAATCTTGTTCCTTTCATTCGATGAAAACTCTTCCAACCCATTGAACGAATCCTTGATGACATACCAAAAACTGGTTTTTTCTTTACAATCAAAATCGTAAGTGTTCCTTACCAACAAACCACCCATACTAAGAAGATTGCTGTAAGCCTCTTTACTGAGCTTTTGTTCTTCATGAGGTGGTCCGGCAAATCGCCAAGCGTTCCTATAGAGATAATATTTACACTGATCGTGACTTTGCATCACAGGCGTTTTTTGACGGCGTTGAAGGCGTAACAACTAAAGTAGGCAAAGGCTTTGAACAAAGGCAATTTCTCGTTTTGTCGATACACCCTCCAAAGGTCGGATGAAGCCTTCAGTTTGTTGGAACTGGCCGAGTGCTGACGGATGCGGTAGGAAGTCAAAGGCTGGTCGATGGCGTAGGCTAAGAATCCTTTTTTCAGGATATTGAGCCAAGTGGCGGCGTCTTCGCTGGTGCGGAAATTGGGCACCGTTACTTCACCCACAATGGATTTGTCAATCATGACGGTGGAACAACCTATGATAGTGTTGCGAAGATAGTCGTTGTAGGTTAGGTTTCCTGCCGCTTTGACGGTTTTGTCCAAAGGTTTCCCTTCCTCATCAACGCAGTCGTAAGACGAATAGCTGAATCCGATGTTTCGTTCGGTCATGAATTGCAGTTGCTTTTCCAATTTTTCGGGATGCCAAACGTCATCGGAATCGAGGAAGGCCAAAAAACGGCCTTTGGCCATCTTGATACATTGGTTGCGGGTGTCGGCGATGCCGGAATGCTTTGGCTTGACCACAAAATGGATTCTTTCGTCCTGAGCGCAGTGTTGTTGAACTATGTCCGCCGTTCCGTCCACCGAGGCATCGTCAACGATGAGCAGCTCCCAATGGGGATAGGTTTGCCGCTGCACCGACGCGATGGTGTAGGCAATGAATCTTTCCATGTTGTAGCATGGCATGATGACGGATACAAGCGGCTGATTCTCCATGACTTTGGTCTTATTTCAATCCTTCAATCCAAACCTTGATTTGTTGTTCGTCGTGGAGTTTGCACACCAGCAATGAATGGTCACGGTAGGCCACGAGATAGTCCTCCAAGCCTTCCACTACGGCTTCGGTGCCTTCTTCAATATTAATAATGGTGTTCCTGTTGTCGACGGAAACCACCTTGCCGCGTTTGGCGTTGCCGTTGTCGTCCTTTTTGGCGTGGGTGAACAGCGAGCCCCATGTGCCGATGTCGCTCCAACCGAAATCAGCAGGGATGGTGTAGGTATTCGGCGACTTCTCCATCACGCCGTAATCGATGCTGATGTTGGGACTTTCCACGAAATGCGCGTCGATGAAAGCTTGCTCATGGGCCGTGCCGAAGTCGTTTTTGCCTTTCTCAAATACTTCGACCATCTCGGGCAAATAAGTCTTAAACGCCTGCATGATGCCGTCCAAGGTCCAGAGGAAGATGCCGCTGTTCCAAAAGTAGTTGCCCTCGGCGACAAACTTCACGGCAGTGTCATAGTTGGGTTTTTCCTTGAACATCTCCACTTTCACCACCTCAGGCAAAGTGTCTTGTTTCGGCACTTGGATGTAACCATAACCCGTCTCAGGCCTGCTCGGCTTGATGCCGATGGTCATCAAGGCGTTTTGGTTTTTCGACAGGAAATCAAAACCAAGTCGAATAATACGCTGGAATTCAACTTCATTGGTCACCAAATGGTCAGCGGGCGTTACGACAATGTTGGCCTCCTTGCAGCGGCTTTGGATGTGATAGGCGGCGTAGGCAATGCAGGGTGCCGTATTGCGCCGAGCCGGTTCGCAAAGCACTTGGTCGGGCTTGAGCATGGGCAGGTGTTCCAAAACCAAGTTTTTGTAGGCTTTGTTGGTCACCACAAGGAAATTCTCGTCAGGAATGACGGGGCTGAAACGCTCGTATGTACTGCGGATAAAGCTCTTTCCGGTGCCAAGTATATCGAGGAATTGCTTGGGATAGTTGTCTTTGCTTAAAGGCCAAAAACGGCTTCCGATGCCGCCGGCCATGATGATGCAGAAATTGTTCATTTTCAGATTATTTGTTAAACAAGGCTTTGCCCTTTTCGCTCAGATAAGGTTTCAGGTCCGACACCGCGATTTTGCACAAGGGAATCCCCGCCGCAAAAGGTGCGATTTCGAAGGGGCCGTAACAGAAAACCACACTGTCCGTCTCAATCCAAGGCTGGTTGGTGGGCAGTTGGAAGGGTTCGTCAGGCTCAAAAAGGTATTCTTCTTCCTCTGTGTTGTTAGGCTCGAAGTATTGTTTGCGGATGTTTTCGGAAATGAGGCCCGCAAGTTGTTCGGGGTCATCGAAAAGGTCATATCCGATGATGCTGCCGTCCTGCTTTGAAAATGAGATGCCGTAATACCAAGGCATGGGATGCGCGCCACCCGTGTAGACGTAGCCCTCCGAAATATAGGTGACATAAGAATCGGTTTGTTCGGAAAGGGTGTAATTGCCTTCAAAAGTGGAATGGGGTTCGTCTCCTTCTTCGGCAAAGAAACGGTCCTTGTCGGCGGCGAAATAGGCCTTGTAGTCTTCGGTTTCGTCCGCAAGCATCCAACGGATGATGTTTTTGCGCAAAGAGTCGTTGTCGGTGACGGGCAGGTCGATGTTGACGGTATATCGCGAATAGTCTTCTCCAAAGTCGTTCGCGAGAAAGACGCTGTCACTGAAGGTATAAGGTTCTGCCACAACCTCGTTCGAACTGGTCTTTGGCGTGCGGTTGCAGCCTACAACGACCAGTAAAATCAGTGCGATGTAAATGAGAGATTTTTTCATGGCGATTTTTTTTTATATTCCTTGCAAAGATAGTTCTTTTTATAATAACGCCAATAAATCATTAATATTTCACCCAACGGTAAAGGATTTCGATGGGATGCACGGCATGGATGCCTGTACCGTCGAGGATTTGCTGGCGACAGGAAGTGCCCGGTGCGGCAATGATGGTCGGCATGATGTCGTCGGTGTTTTCCATGGCCTTGCGAATGGTGGGGAAAAGCACCATTTCGCCGATGGCGATGGAGGTTCTGTAGTGTTCCTTTTCGTAACCGAATGAACCCGCCATGCCGCAACAACCGGAAGGAATGACGTGGATTTTGGCGTTGGCAAGCAGTTTCAAGGCTTGGACGGTCTTTTCCACACCCACCAATGCCTTTTGGTGACAATGCCCGTGAAGCCAGATTTCAACGGCATCGGTTTTGAAATCTTCAGCCGTGATGCGTCCCGCTGCGACTTCGCGCATGATGAACTCATCAAAAAGCAAAGCATTTCGACCCAAGTTTTGGGCTTTTTGACGCAGTTCGGCGGGAACCAAATCGGGGTATTCGTCTCGGAAACTGAGGATGCACGAAGGCTCGATGCCTACCAAAGGCGTTTGCGCCGAAATCTTGTCTTTCAACAAATTGACATTCTTTAAGGCGAACTTTTTGGCCAATTTCAAGTTGCCTTTCGAGATGGCCGCGCGACCGCTTTCCACGTGTTTCGGGATTTCCACCTCGTAGCCTAAGCGCATCAACAGTTTGGCGAAGGTCAGGCCAAGTTCAGCTTCCTGAAAGTTGGTGAACTCATCAGCGAAAAGGTAAACTTTGCTTTTTGTGGCGGTCGTTTTGTGTTTCAATTGCTCCAAAAACACAGCTTGGCGCATCGTGAGGCGGCTCAAGGTCGGGATGTCGCGCTCCGTCGTGAAATTGATGATGCGCTTGATGATATTTGACGAGAATTTCCACGAGGCAAAAAGGTTGTAAAAAGGCCAAACAAGGTGCCCAAATTGTTCCACTGTAGCCATTCGCGACACAGCAAAAGAACGCAAAGGCATCCCATCGATATCGTATTTGTGTTGCAAAATCTCAGAGCGCAGTCGGGTCATATCGACATTGGACGGGCACTCGCTGCGGCAGCCTTTGCAGGCCAAGCAACTATCCAATACCTCAGCCAGTTCCTCCGATTTGAGGATGCTTTTGTCCTTGTTGAGGGCTTGTGTGAAAGCTTCACTTTCCCATCCTCGCGTCAGGATTTCGCGGAGCACATTGGCGCGGGCGCGGGTGGCTTTGGTCTCGTCGCCGCTCACTTTGAAGGCTGGACAAAGCGTGCCGCCAATCAGGTTCGACTTGCGGCAGTCGCCGGCACCGTTGCATTGCTCGATGCTGCACATCAGGGCGTGAAGTTGGGAGCAGGCTCCCGTCGCGCCTTCCACCTTGCACTCGTCAAAGGCGGCTTTCCAGTTGTAGTAGGTCCCTGAGCCTTGAGGTCCCTGAGCCTGTCGAAGGGTCGAAGGGCCGTTATTTTTAGTTTCGCTTCCGCTCAATGCTTTCTCGATAGCGTATTTTTGCCCGACCTCAAAGCGTAGCATACTGTCCATGGGCAATGTGTCCACAATCTTGTGCAAATTGAAGACTTGATATGGGTCCCAACACTTTTTCAGGTCTCGCATCAAGGCGTAAACCTCGTCGCCATAGAGCAGTTGGATGAACTCGCCGCGCAAACGACCATCACCATGTTCGCCGCTGAGCGAACCCTTGTATTTCTTGACCAACAAAGCGGTTTCGTAAGCCACCTCACGGAATTTCCGCAAGCCTTCCGCTTCCTTTATATTAATAATCGGTCTCAGGTGCAGTTCGCCCGTGCTAATGTGGGCGTGATAAACACAACTCAAACCGAGTTTTTCCAACATTTGGGCGAAGTCGGCCATGTAAGCGGGCAACTTTTCAGGCGCGACAGCCGTGTCTTCGATGACCCCGATGGGTTTGGCATCGCCTTTCATGCCTGTAAGCAAGCCCAATCCCGACTTGCGCAAACTCCAAACTTTGCTGATTTCGGAGCCGTAAACCCTTGAGCAAGCGTAAACCAAATGTTCCTCATTTTCGATTAATGCCTGTTCCAATTGGTCAGCGAGGGCATCAATTTCGGCTCTCGTTTCGCCACGCAATTCGATGATGAGGATGGCGGCGGGGTCGCCTTGTACGAAGAAGCGGTTTTTCTGTTGTTCAGCATTTTCCTTGCTGAGTTCCAAGATGTTGCGGTCCATCAACTCAACGGCGGCAGGATGGAATTTCAAGGCCACAAGATTACCCAAAAAACTTTTTTGCAGCGTGTCGCAATGGGCGCAAACTACCATTTTCTCCTTGGGTGGCAAGGGGTCAAGGTCAAGTTTGATTTCGGTGATGAAAGCCAAGGTGCCTTCGCTGCCAGCCAACACTTTGCATAAGTTGATGGTGCGTTCGCCAAGTGGTTTTGAAGTGTCGTGCAAGTCCTCAATCACTTCGTCGATGGCGTAGCCGCAAGAACGGCGACGAAGGTTCTTGTCAGGATAGTTTTCCTCGATAAGGCGAACCGTTTTTTCGTCTAAGGCCCAACGGATGAGTTGAGAGTAGATGTTCTGGATCAGCGACTTGGATTCTTTTTCCCAAAACTGATTTCCAAACCGTTCTTCCAATTCCTTGATGGAAAACGACTTGAAAACTTCAATATTGCCATCACAAAGTACGCCTCGCGCTTCCAAAACATGGTGGCGGGTGCTGCCATAAATCAAGGAATGCGAACCACAGGAATTGTTGCCGAACATGCCACCGATGCAACAACGGTTGCTGGTGGAAGTCTCAGGACTGAAAAACAGGCCGTATGGCTCCAAAGCAAGATTCAGTTCATCAAGAACAATGCCGGGTTGCACCCTTACCCAGCGTTCTTCTTTGTTGATTTTCAGTATTTTCTTGAAATGTTTGCTGATATCAACCACAATGCCATTGCCCACCACCTGACCGGCGATGGAGGTGCCACCCGCCCTTGGTATGAGGTGGGTTTTGCGCTCACGGGCCAATTCGGTCAAATAGACAATATCCTGTTCGTTTTCAGGGAAAGTCACGGCCTCAGGCACCTCACGATAAGCCGACGCATCAGTGGCGTAGGCGATGCGGTGCAAGGGGTCGATGTGTAGGGTGTACATTTCGGATTATTTGTCCAAAGTGCTGAAAACGCTGTTGTTGCTCTTGAACTCAGGCACGATAACCTTCATTTGGGCCACAATCTTCATCGGGTCGCAAGTCTCCAATTCATCGTGGAGTTTGGCAAGCATGTCGTCCACGTTATGAGCTTCGTATTTGCGCACCACAGCATGCATGATCTTCTCGTGGTTGGTCTTGATGGTGTTCTCTTCGTTGGCCAAAACTTCTTCGTAGAGTTTCTCGCCCGGGCGCAATCCCGTCTCAATAATCTCAATATCAGGGCGATGGGACAACTGGCGCATCTTTTCTGCCAAATCCCAAATCTTGACCTTTTCGCCCATGTCGAAGACGAAAATATCGCCGCCCTCGCCGATAGAACCGGCTTCGAGAACGAGACTACAGGCTTCGGGAATGGTCATGAAGAAACGGGTGATGCGGCGGTCAGTGACCGTAATCGGGCCGCCATGCTCAATTTGCTTGCGGAACAGCGGCACGACCGAACCATTGCTGCCCAAAACGTTGCCGAATCGCGTCGTGATAAACTTGGTGTTGCCTTGGCGGCTTTGGGTGTAGATTTCAGCGATGCGCTTGGTCGCACCCATCACATTGGTCGGATTGACGGCCTTGTCGGTCGAAATCATCACGAACTTCTCCACGCCAAATTCGATGGAAAGGTCGGCGACAAGCTTGGTACCGAACACGTTGACAAACACAGCCTCGTAGGCGTTTTCTTCCATGAAAGGCACATGCTTGTATGCGGCAGCATGGAACACGACTTGAGGCTTGTATTCCTCAAAAACCTCTCTCATGCGGAGCGGGTCTTTCACGTTGGTGACCACAAAAGCCATCTTGTCGCGCGCAGCAGTAAACTCGGGCGTGTTGTTCATCTCGAATTGGAAATCGTAAAGCGGCGACTCGGCTTGGTCGAGCATGATGAGACGGGCGGGTGAATAGTGCATCGCCTGACGGCAAATCTCGCTACCAATGGAGCCTGCGGCACCTGTTACGAGCACCACTTTGCCCATGATTTCTCGGGTCACGTTCTCCTTGCCAAGTTGGATAGGCTTGCGGCCCAACAAGTCCTCAATCTTAATGTCCTCAATTTGGTTGGTCGAAATCTTGCCGTCCACCCATTTGTCGAAAGATGGGATTGACTTCACGATGAGATTGAGCGCCAGACCTTGTTCGATGATTTCCTTGTTGCGTTCTTCGGAAAGGCTGGGAATGGCGATAATCAGCACATCGATGTCGAATCTCTTGATGAACTCGGGGGTCATGGCCTCTTTGGGCGAATACACCTTGATGGTGTTGATTTGCGATTTGGCGCGTTGTGGGTCGTCGTCAACAAAAGCTTTTATCTTGAATTTCGAGTTCGTGTCTTGGCTCAATGTTCTCATCAGCATGGTGCCACCATCGCCTGCGCCATAAATAAGCGCATTCATCTTATCCGCCGTATTTTTGTACACCTCGTTGTATAAACGCCTGATAGTGAAGCGCATGATAATCATTACCACCAATGTGATGAGGTAATGGTAGACCAAGGTAACGTAACGCGGGTAAAGGTTTCTTGCTATAACCGGTGAAACATGAGTAAAAATTAATTTGCTGATAATGAGGAAAGACACCGTAATTGTACAGGCAGAGAAGAGTTTCCGGATGTCGTTGAAACCCGAATAACGCAACATGCCATCGTAAGTCCTTGTGATGAGGAAAGCAATGAGATAAGCAACTGGAACAAGCCAAATTCGGCTCCAGTCGAATGACGAAGCTTGTATGTCCCTGAAATACAACATGAGGATAGCCATCATATAGGCGGCTATGACGATGAGCATGTCAGCTGCCAAAATCCATCTCCGTGGTAAAGTGTTGCTCTTATGTTTGCCGAATATGAAATTGCAAAAGTTTTGAATCAAATTATACATAGGTATAAAATTTTTAAACCTGCAAAACTACAACTTTTTCATTCAAAATGCAAAAAATCAAAAAATTCTTTCCATTAATTTCCATTTACCTGTCGAAGGCAGGTTGGGGTCGGCACCTTGACATCGGGCAACATGGGCTTCCCACTCGGCCTGACGGGGCAAGGTAGCCAATCGGGCCATGTCGCGCTCCCAATCAAAATCGTCAATGGTGTCGCAAATCATAAAAACATGATTATCAAAGCGATATATTTGCATATCAAGGATACCCACCTCGCGCTGACCGGCTATCACTTCGGGCCAAACATGCGCGTGAAGCTCACAATATTTCTCAATGAGTTCGGGGTCGTTGACGAGTTCTAAAGTCTGGCAATAACGTTTCATAATATGAATGTTTTTTTCACGCAGGATTTAATTTTTTCACGCAGAATCCGCAGAATTATGGGAATCCTATCGGACGAATAACCTTTGTCGCTTTGCGTTTCTGCGATTTCTGCGCATTCTGCGTGAGATTATTTATTTATTGTGTTTTGTAATGAAATTTCCATAAAGCACGATGACGACGAAGCAAATCAGCGGCAAAATGAAGCTCAAATTTACCGAAGGGATGTTTCCGAGACCGCTGCCATCGATGATGCGTGCCTGCAAAGGTGGCAAAACCGAGCCACCCAAAATGGCCATGATGAGTCCCGCCGCCCCGATTTTGGCATCGTCGCCCGTGTCGGTCAAAGCGATGCCGTAGATGGTCGGGAACATCAGGCTCATGCAGGCGGAAACGGCAACGAGACAATACATTCCCGCTCTGCCATCCAAGAAAACGACACCGAGCACTAAAATAGCACCGGCAATGCCCAAATAAGTCAGCAATTTGGACGGATGGATGTATTTCAGCAGGAAAGTGCAGACGAATCGGCTCACGCAAAAGATGGCCATCGCCACAATATTGTAACGTTGCGAAAGTACCTCGGCAGCTTGCTCGCTCATGCCTTCATTCATGAAAACTCTTGTTCCGTATTGGATGATGAAGGTCCAGCACATGATTTGCACGCCCACATAGAAAAACTGCGCTAACACACCGAAACGATAAGGTTTGTTTTGCCAAAGGCGCTTCACCGTGGCCCCGAAATGGCTGTCTTGGCTTTCGTCTTGGTCTTTCTTGGCTGTTTTCACGCAGAGCAAAATAACGAGGAAGAAAGCCACAAGCACCAAACCGATAACGACATAAGGCTTGCAAAGCACGGCAAGGTCGGCACTTTTTACGGTTTCAAACTGTTGTTGGTCGAGCAAAGCCCTTTCTTCGGTGCTCAGCGGGTTGAGTTTGGCTTGGATGAAATGCATGGCCACAAACATGCCCGCCAACGAGCCGATAGGATTGAAGGCTTGGGCGAGGTTGAGACGGCGCGTGGCGGTGTCTTTGCTACCCATCGAGAGGATGTAGGGATTGGCCGTCGTTTCAAGGAACGAAAGGCCGCAGGTGAGCACGAAATAAGCAATGAGGAAGGGATAGTAATTCCCTGTGGCTCTGGCGGGTATGAACATCAGGGCACCCACGGCATAGAGGCCGAGACCCATCAGCAGACCGGCCTTGTAAGAAAATTTGCGCACAAACAACGCGGCGGGTAGAGCCATGCAGAAATAGCCGCCATAGAAGGCCAATTGCACCAAAGCACCGTCGGTGACGCTCATGCGGAAGATTTTCGAGAAAGCCTTCACCATGGGGTTGGTGATGTCGTTGGCAAAGCCCCAAAGGGCAAAACAACAAGTCACCAAAATAAAGGCCAACAAATACTTTTTTTCTACTACTTTGTTCATATCTTATCTTTTTTGGTCGGCCCTTCAACAGGCTCAAGGACCTTTTAGTTTCTTCTGATTGTAAGTGTAATAGCTTCGGGGTGATTGTTCTTGAAAACAACGGCGTTCTTGACCACGCAAGCCAAATAGCCGCCACCACCCGCCCCCGGCATTTTCCATGCGAGAATTTCGTCCAACACGGAATATTGGTCGATATACGATTGCACCGAACCTTGAATCATGGCGGGAAACATAGCGGTTTGTGCGTTGAAAGAAGCCTTGTAAGCCGTCGCGAAAGCCTCCAAATCCTTGTTCATGATGGCGTTCCAGCAGTCATCGGCGGCATTGGCCAATGCTTTGACTTTCGGCTCTGTGATGTCCTTGCCTTCCACCACCGAGCAACCGGGACGGCGCGGCTCCATAGGAATCATAATGAGATGGTTTTCAAGCCACTTCAAAATGTCCTCATCGTGACAACTTTCAATTTTGAGAGGCCAATAAAGCTTGTCGTAATAATGCCTCACCAAACCCGGAATACAGATACCGATGCTGTCTTGCGCCCCGCTGATGATGCCATCGCTGCGTTCGGGGTCGTTCTCGAAGCAGAAGACAAGTTTGGCGAGGATTTCAGGATCCATGTCGGGCAATTTCATCGGCCAGATTTTCTTGATCATGTTGCGCGTCGAAGTGGAAAGGCCGCAGCGTTCGCGCACTTCAAAGGTTGGCTCCAAGGAAATGGTGATGGCCCATCCCGGAGCGAAACACGAAACGTAAGGTTGGTCAATCCAAGTGCCGGCCAAATCCAAACGGGTGGGAATTTGGCAAAGGTCGTGTTTCAATGCAGTTGACGAACGCGCTTCCAAACCTTCTGACGGGATGCGTTGCAGCACCACATATTCAATGCCACGCTCTTCGCAAAAACGGCGTTTTTCTTCCGAAGCACCGTCCTCGTTGACCACAAAAATGTCGGGTTTCAGTCGGTTGACCGTGCCGATGAAATCCATCACGCCCTCGCCATCGTTGATGAAAGCGTCTTTCACATAGCGGATGGCCTTCACCATGAAAAGACGTTCCTGTTCGGGATAAAGGGTCTTGTGGTTCTTGTAATGCAAGATGGTTTCATCGGAGCCGATGCCTACATAAAGGTCGCCATATTGCGCCGCCTGCCTGAAAAACTCGACATGACCGCTGTGCAATAGGTCGTAACAGCCTGAAACAAATACTTTTTTGGCCATAATTCGTGATTTGGGCGCAAAGATAGGGAAAAAACTATTCCAAAACCTTTGCCTCCGCCAAAGCCGAAACAAAATACCAGCGACCATTGTTCTCGCACAGGCATTTGTAACGTGTGCGTTGCTTCTCACCTTTTTGGAAAACTTGGCCGTTTTTCAGGACGAAACGTGCGCCGTCAGGCACACTTTCCACCGTGGTGACCGTTTCAGAATGCTTGTCGTATTGCTTCAACACCCGCTGCAAATTCAAGTCAGCAGTGCTGCTGGCTTTGATGTGATTCAAATGCTTTTGCAGGGTTTCAAGGATGTCGTTCGGGAAAATGGTTTCGGTCATGAAAGGCTGTAAAAGTTCGGAAAAGCGATTTTGCCATTCCTTGCCGTGAGGTTGCACGAAACGCGAGCCATATTGCTGATACACATCATAATGCGCCACCTCATGGACATAGGTGATGAGCATTTGATAAGGATTCAAATCCAAATTCAAGGTGATGTGACAGATGCTCGTTTTCGTTCTCGGTGGACGGAAATCGCCCAATTTGGAGTTGCGCGGGCGATTGAATTTCAGTACGAAACGCCGCTGCTCGTACATTTCCCCGACCCTCGCCACCGAGGCTTCGGGAAAATGTTGTTTCAGCAGGTCGAGTTCCTCAGGCTTCATCGCTCCGTGGTTTGTGGAAAGCTTGTCATACCGAACCTTTCAGCGCACAGATTCTCTACCTCTTTCGTCGGTCGGAATGACATGCGCTGAAAAGTGAGCGTATCTATGCCGTTGACACTTGGAATATAGCTCCACTTAGTGCAGGAGTTGCAGTTTCGCGGTGTCCTGCGGCGACCCGGCACTTCCTTGGTTTTGCAGGACGAAACCAGCAAAGTCAAACCTAACAGTAATAATATCAGCAGTTTGTTTTTCATCTTTTTGATTAATTTGACAGCCAACTTGCGGGGTCTTGTCGTTGTGTTTCCTTGAGCAGTTCGAAATGCAGTTCCGTCTTGTTTTCGGTTTTGTTTGTGTGGATTTTCCCAATGTTTTGCTTGGTTTTCACTTGGTCGCCGCTTTTCACGGTAACATTTTCGAGGTTGGAATAAACCGTGAAATACTCGCCGTGGCGGATGATGACCACCGTATTGCTGCCCGTCAGCTTGGTGACGCTGGCCACCACCCCATCAAACACGGCGCGGGCTTGTGCGCCTTCGGTCGTGGCAATGTCGATGCCGTTGTTGGTCACCGTGACCTTGTCGGAAATCACCGAAGCGTGTTTGCCGTAGGACGAGGAAATGACGCCTCGCTCCACGGGCCAAGGCAATATGCCTTTATTGGAGACAAAATTGGTGGAAAGCGATTTTTCGGCGGATGTCAGGGCCATGCCTTTTTCCTTGGTGGGGGGAGTGCTGGTCTTACCTTTTTCTTTATTGGCAGAGGTTTTTTCAGCTTCCTTGCGTTTGCGTTCGGCCTCGGCATTGGCTTTGCGGATTTCTTCGGCGATGATGTCGTCGATGGCTTTTTGCAACTTCTTGGCCTGTTTCTGTTTGTTCTTGATGTCTTGCTGGATGCTGCCTTCCTTTTTCTTGAGTTTGGTCACTTGGCCGTTGAGGTCTTTCTTTTCCTGTTGTAGGGCGTCTTGTTGCACTTTCTCGTCCTTCAGCATGGCGGCTTTTTCCTCGCGGGCTTGTTGGCTGGCTTCCACCTCGCTACTGATGCGTTTTTCGGTGCTCGAAATTTGGTCCATCTTGATTTTGAGTGCGTCATTGAACTGACGGATGTAACGCAGTCGGCTAAAGGCTTGGTTGAAGTCATCGGAGGCAAAAACAAAGGCCAATTGGTCATAATGGCTGCGGTTTTTGTAGGCCAAAGTGATCATTTTCGAGTATTCTTTGCGCAAATTGCCCAAATCGGAGTTAAGGCTTTTGATGTGGTTTCGACCCTTGTTGATTTCCTCGTCCAAGACGGCAATCTGTTCATTGTAGGCCTTGATGAGTTTCTCGCGCTGCTTGATTTTCTTGTCCAAAATCGAGACCTCGTTGAGGGTCATTTCCTTGTCCTTGGTGGTCTTCTTCAGCAATTGGTTGGCGGTCGAAATCTCTGTTTGCAGTGATTGGATTTCCTTCTCCAACTGCTTTTTCGACTTGCCTTTGGTCTTTTGTCCGAAGGACGGAGCGACCAATGCCAACAGCAACAAAACCAATATGATATGCAGTCTTTTCATTTTGTTTTGGGCAGACGGAAACGTTCCATTTTGTCAGTGATTTTCAACGGGAAGTTGGTTTCTTTGTCGAGTTTGATGTTGGTGTATCTTATTTTGGCGGAGAGTTCGCCCCAGACGAAGGTTCTCAGCAACACCGTTTGGTTTTCAACGGGTGGAATGCCTTTGTTATTGTCCAAAAGCAAAGTTTGTATCCACGGTAAACTAAGCGGAATACCCAAATGATAAGAAATCGTGTCCAAAGACTCAGCCAAATAGCTTTTTTCCATGCGATTAACCAACCAAACAGAATCATTGCTGATTTTGGCGCGCAACACTTCCATGCCCAACGTTGCGGTCACGTTGAACCAAACGATGCTGTCTTTCCTCATCCGTAGTTGTCCAGATAAATCGTTGTATTCCATGCCGTTACCATCCGCTTGGATGGCCATATTGGCGGTGAGCCATTCAAAATTTTGCGGTTGCACGGATGCCACGTTTTTTTTGCGCGAGGCGCAGGAGGTCGCAACCAACAACAAGGCAAATAATACTATGTTTATTTTGCTTTGCACGAAACGCTTTTCTTCAAATATTGTTCCAATTAATTCTTGCCGAGTTTGTTCATAATAGCCTCATAATGCTTGGTATAAGTCTCATCAGGTTCTTTCAGCAGTTTCAGGGCCTTTTTCATGTGCTTTTCGGCTTCTTTGTAATTGCCCTTCATGTAGAGCACCCATGCGTAGGTATCGAGATAAATCGGGTTGTCAGGCTCGGCGGCGACAGCCTTCGATGACATTTCGAGGGCTTTGTCCAAGTCTTGGTTTTTTACGGCTAAGTAATAAGCGTAGTTGTTGAGAACCAGAATGTTGTCTGGGTCGTTGCGCAAAGTGCGTTCATAGGCTTCAAAGGCTTTCTCCTCGTCGCCTTCCTCGTGGTAGAGGTCGCCCAAAAAGGCATCGAAATTAGACATTTGTATCTTGTCCGTGGTATATCTCCTCCCCTTTTCCAAATAGTTGATGGCCTCATCGTTGATTTTCAGGACGGCACTCGCCACACCCGCATACCAATAGAAGACAGGCTGCATCGGGTAGTATTTCAAGGCTTTGATGGCATGTTCGCGGACGTTTTCGTTCTCGTTCAGCCTTGACTCGCTGATGACGAGGTTTTGCCACGAGCGGAAGTCGGTGCTGTCGATGGATAACGACTTTTGGTGAAGTTGCTTCGACTTCACAGCGTTCTCATTGATCATATAATAGGAACCGAGGATGAGATAGCCTAATTTGTTGTCGGGGTGGGTCTCGATGAACGTCTCGCCGCATTGCCTAACTTGCTCGTTGATTTGCTTCAATTGGTTGTTTTTCTGCATCCAATAATCGTAGATGTTGGCTTTGGTGGCAATGTCGAGGTTCTTGTTGCGGATGGCGGCCAAAAGCTCCTGAAAAGCCTTTTCCTTATCGCCGTTTTTCTCGTAAAACTCTAACAACGAAACGTTTATATACGGGTCGTTCGGGTTGATTTCCTTGATTCTTTCGTAAGTTTTCAAAGCCTCTTTGTCCTTGCCGTTTTCTTGGTAGACTTGTGCCAAAAGGTTGTAATAGCGCAAGTTTTCTGGGTTTGCTGCAATTAGTTTCTCCAATTCTGCAATCAGTTTCTTGGTCTGTCCCTGCTGACGGTAGATGCCGAGGCGTTGCTCGGTAATCACATCGTTCTGCCCGATTTGCTTTTCCAACACATCCATCTTGGCCAATGCCTTGTCGTAGTTTTCCGTAATCAAATAAGCTTCAATGAGTTCGCTGAGCATTTCAAGATCGTCGGGATATTTTGCAGTCAGGCCTTCATAAAGTTTGATGAGGTCATCGTATTGCTCCAAATTGCGGTAAAACATGCCCAAACGCATTTGGTACCACTTGTTTTCGGGGTCGATTTTCACGGCCTTTTGGATCATGTTGAAAGCATCTTCGGTGCGTCCCGTGTTGTAATATTGCTCGCTCAACTCGAACATCGAGGCGGCATCGTCGGGCATGTAGCGCAAGGCCTGCTCAAAGTTGCGGATGGCACCTTCGGTGTCCTCGCGGTACTTGCTTTGCAGGCCGTTCGAGAAAAAGGTGGCGTTTTTGCGCTTGTCGGGCTTGCCGGCAAATTCTGATTCCATCGTTTGGGCAAAACTCCACATCGAGCAACCCAAAACCAAACACAATAAAAGGATTCTATATTTCATACTTCATACCTCCTAACTTCATGCCTCAATTTTTTCCTGTGTGTCCAAAGCCGCCCGTACCGCGTTCGGTTTCAGATAAGGTTTCCACTTGTATGGTCTCGGCCTGCTCGCATTTGGCGAAGACCATTTGCGCGATGCGGTCGCCACTGTTGATGGTGAAAGGCTTGTCGGACAGATTAATAAGGATGACACACACTTGCCCACGATAGTCCGCATCTACAGTGCCGGGCGAGTTCAAAACAGAGATACCGCTCTTGATGGCCAGACCGCTGCGGGGACGCACCTGCCCTTCGTAGCCTTCAGGGATTTCCATATAAAGTCCTGTAGGCACCAAGGCGCGCTGCATGGGTTCAAGGGTGATGGAGCCTTCGGGTAAATAGGCTCGTAAATCCATACCGGCGGAGTTTTGGGTCTCGTAGGCGGGCAGTGGGTTATTTGAGGTGTTTACGATTTTGAGTTGCATGGTGAAAATTTTGTTTATAACGCAAAAATAAGGTTTTTATTTGAAAGAGAATGCTTTTTCAAGAATTCCTCTATATTTGCCTGTAATTATCAATTCTTCATATATTAAAGTCAATTATACGGTAATTATATGCTTATATTTCCCCGTAATTATAAAATCCGATTCTTTTATTCTTTGAACAAATCCTCCATGGTCACCACTTGCTGGATGATGTTGGCGTAGGCAGTGCGCTTCAGGCCGTAGGTGGTCACCAAGGTGATGTGAACGGCTTTGCGTGTCTTCGTTACTGTGGAAAATACATTGCGGCGTTGACGCAAGCGTTCTTCTTCTTTGGCCGTCATTTGGAATTCGTCGTCCGAAAATTTCATCTCACACAGATTTATGACTTGGTCCTTGCGGTCGATGAGCAAGTCGATTTGCGCTCCTTTTTCTTCCTTTTTAGTGGGTCGATAGGTCCAAGAATACACCAAACTTGATACGCCGGCAATGCCCAAGGCTTGCTTGATTTGCTGCACATGCCACAAACAAATCCGTTCAAACGCCAATCCAGTCCATGTGTTATGGGCGGGAGTGCCCATCTGAGCACTCCAATAATGCAAATCGGTACAGGAATTGTTTTTCATGAAACTGAAATAAAACAAAGTGAAAGGATCAATCAGTTGGTACAAAGTGTTTCTTTCCTTCTTTCCGAGGCAGGCATAACTGCGTATGAAACCACTCAGTTCCAAATCTTCCAATCTTCGGGTGAGTGTGCCGCTGCTGGTTTCCGAAAGGGTTTCTTCCAGTTCCAAACGTGTCATACCGATTTTCTTCTCTCCAAGTGCCTCTACGATAGACAAATATGGCTGTGCGTTGTCGAACAACGAGGCGTATAGGTCATCGAATTCGCCCCGAAGTTTACCGTCCTCGGCGAAGAAAATCCGCCCGATGTTCTGTGCAAGGCTGTATTCGCGTTCGAGCAGGCTCCAATAATACGGCACGCCGCCCATGATCATATAGGCTTCGGTGATTTCCTTGCGCGACATGTTCAGTCCTGCCACATCCGCAAAACGCTCACATTCGGCCAAAGTGAAGGGAGCAAGGTGGATGCGCTCCGTTAGGCGGTTGTGCAAGCCGCCACGATTGCGAAAGATTTTCTTCACAATCCACGAACTGCTGCTGCCACAAACCACAAGCACAATGTCTTTTTCAGGGCGTGCCGTGACCCAACCATTCCAGAAATGCTCCAATGCGCCGACGAAATTCGATCTTGGCGTGTCCATCCACGACAATTCGTCAAGAAACACCACTTTTTTCTTTTCGGTTTTCTCCGACAGCACTTCCTCCAACAAGGCAAAGGCCTCAAGCCAAGTGCGTGGCACCCGAAATCGCCTACCGCAGGCTCTTTGCAAAGAATCGCGAAAGGCGGCGAGTTGTTTGGCCAAAGGCGCTTTGGCAAGTCCCGTGTGCTGAAAGGCAAACTGATAGTTGAAAGTTTCGCGGATGAGGTAAGTCTTGCCCACACGCCGCCTTCCATAGACCACACAAAATTGGGAATCTTCTTTTTCGACAAGTTTCCTCAGCGTGGATTGCTCTTTTTTTCTACCGACCAACATGGATGATGATTTTGTTTTGCGGGGCAAAAATAAAAAAAATTCCCGTATAAATCCCCGTAATATGATTTTTTTATATAGTTACGGGGAAAAATAGGATATTTTTATGTGGATTTTTACCCGAAATCACAAAACCAATTTGAAAAACCATTTTACTTTCTTTTCCTAATCCACCCTAAAACCCCTTTCACCAAATCTTTCTCCATCCAGCAAATGAACCCAAAAAACACCAGCAACAGCCCTGTATTAACGACCAACGTCCAGACGCTACTCTCAATATGGATGCTCTTTTGCACGAAATACAAGGCGATGGCGAGGGCAAAATAGAGGAAAGCGGACTTTATATTATAAGGTATCGGGGCCTTTTTTTGCCCGACGAGATAGGACAGCACCATGCAAGTGCCATAACCCGCAAAGCCACCCCAAGCACAGGCCATGTAGCCGTATTTGGGCACGAAGATGAAGTTGATGGCCAGCAATACCACACACCCAATACCCGAAAAAATGGCGCCCCACCAAGTTTCGTCGATGAGTTTATACCAAAATGAAAGGTTGAAATAGATGCCCATGAAAATCTCAGCCATCATCACGATGGGCACCACGCGCAAACCTTCCCAATAGTCGCTTTTGATGATATGTTTCAGGATGGGCATATACATCACCACGGCGAGGAAAGCAAGCAAGGTAAAGATGATGAAATATTTCATCACTTTGGCTTGGGTTTCCTTGTCTTCCGTGTCGCGCTTGCCGCCGAAGACAAAAGGCTCGTAGGCATAGCGGAAGGCTTGCGTAATCATCGCCATGATCATCGCAATCTTGACACAAGCGCCATAAATGCCCAATTGCACATCGCCTTCTTTTCCGGGAACAATGAAACGGTAGCAAATCTTGTCGGCTACTTGGTTGAGGATGCCGGCCAAACCCAAAAGCAGCAGCGGCCAAGTGTAGTTCAGCATTTGTTTCAATAGGTTGCGGTCGAGGCCGTATTTCAATTTTTTCAGTTCGGGAATGAAACCAAGAGTGACGAGCAAGGTGCAAATCAAGTTGATGACAAAAATATAACCTACTTGATAATCAGGGTTGTACCATCTCATCAAAGAAGGTTGGCTCTCTTTCCAGCCCGGGGCAACCAGAAACACGAACAAGTTCAACCCAATGCTGACAAAGATGAAACTGAGTTTGAGAATGGCAAACTTGATGGCTTTGTTCTCGTAGCGCAGGCGAGCGAACAGAATGGCTTGAAAAGCATCCATAGCCACAATAATGGCCATGATTTCAACAAATTCGGGATGAGCGGCATAATGCAGGGCATTGGAAATGGGGCGCAGAAAAATGCTGACCAACATCACGAAAACCAACGCGACAAAACCCACAGCCAAACCCGAAGTGGAAAACGCCTTGTCGGGATTGACCCTTTCTTTGTTGGAGAAACGGAAAAAGGTAGTTTCCATCCCAAAGGTCAAGATAACCAAAAGCAAGGCCGAGTAGGCATATAAGTTGGTAACTATACCATAACCTCCTGATTCGGCGGCAATTTTATAGGTATACAACGGCACGAGCAGGTAGTTCAAGAATCTGCCGACGATGCTGCTCAGGCCGTAGATGGCGGTCTGTTTCGCAAGTGAGCCTAATTTGTTTTCTGCCATTGGGTAGTTGTTTGGTTTCAGAAACGCAAAAATAGGAAATTTTGTTGTAACACGGCCTATCAATATAATGTTTCGTCGTAGGGGCGGACCCATGTGTCCGCCCTTTCTGGTTTTGTCCGCCCTTTTTTGGTTTGTTCTCCTCTTTTGAGATTATCCGCCCATTGTTGGTTTGTCCGCTATCCGCCAGTTATGCGTGTGATTGTTGTTGTTGAGCTGACATGTGGATTCGCCCTTACAGGGTTTGGCATACCCGATGTAGGCAGGGATTGGCACCACCGGCTTATTATCCGTCGCCCCTAAGGGGCTGGAACCTACCCAAATACTATGCGGAAGGCAACTCGATTAAAAACTCCGTTCCCACATTTTCTTCGCTTTCAAACGAAATTGTTCCTCCGGCTGACTGCACAATATTATAGGTTAGCGAAAGACCCACGCCCGAGCCGCCCGTCTTGGTAGTGAAGTTAGGCAAGAAAATTTGCCCCTTGTCCTCCTCTTTAATGCCTTTGCCGTTGTCCTTAACGCTGATAACAAACGTTGTTTCAGTGGATTGCAGTGCAACTTCAATCTTCCCGTTAGGCTTGCTTCCAATGGCTTGCACAGCGTTTTTGACGAGGTTTCCGACCACGCTGTTCAGGTTGGTTTTGTCGCCGTTAAAGGTGTAGTCTTTCGTTTTGTCATAAAGGTAACTGAAAGTGATGTTCTCCGCATTGTCGTAAAGGTTCACCACATTGCCGACCAATTCGGCCAAATCCAAAGGTTGTGGATGATTTTCAGGCAGTTTGGCGTAACGCGAGAACGAGGAGGCGATGTCGGAAAGGGCATCAATTTGCTCAATCAAGGTGTTCGATGTGCGTTTTACTTTTTCTTCCACGTCGGCATCCCCTTTTTCGATGCTTCGTTGCAGCATTTGCACACTCAAACGCATGGGGGTCAACGAGTTCTTGATTTCATGCGCCACTTGTCGAGCCACACCCCGCCACGCTGATTCGGTAGTGGTGCGTTTCAGCTCGGCGGCACTCTTCTCCAACTCCACGATAAGTTGGTTGTATTGCTTGATGAGCGCTCCGATTTCATCGTTGCCCTTCCATTCAATGGGTTCGTTTTTGCGGTCTATCTTGATGTCTCCCATTTTTTCCTGCAACAAAGCCAAAGGTCGCATTACTGTTTTCGTGACAGTCAAGACAATCAATAATGCCAACCCGAGCAATATTAAGATGATGTTGCTGTAAGTAAGGATGAAGTTGATGATTTCGTTCCTAAGCTCCGTACTGCTGAAAAAATATGGTGTATTCAAATAGGCCAAAGTGTTGCCCTGTTTGTCGGTGATGGGAATGTAGGCCGATTCATATTTGCCTTTGCCTAAGCGCTCCTCGTGGGTGTAATATAATGCCTTGTTACGGTGCATGTTTTGGTAGGCTTTGGCGTTCATGATTGGGGCCTGAAGTATCAACTCATAAATCTCCTGCCTCGTGCTGGCAATCAGTCTTCCATCGAGTCTGTAAAGGTTGAGATCGGTGAAAAATGTGGTGGAATAGTGTTGCAGGATGTTTGTCCATGTGTCACGTGAAACATTGCTTAAAAGTTCCTCAAAATCAAGGTCATTCATCATTTCGTTTGCGAGAGTGCGCGTGGTTTCATACTGCGTTTCCCTCGTTTTTTGGTTGTAGAGACTTCTGATGAAAAAGACGGAAACTGGTCCTATCACGGAAAACGACAAACCTAAAGTCAGCAAAATGACAATCTGTAAACGTTGCCTGAAACTTCCTTTCCAACGGGGTCGTTTTTCTCTCGGCGTGAACAACCAATAGATGATAAGGTAAGGTATTAATAAAACCATTAGGAAAATGGCGAACGGCGCGGTTATCTTGGTCCAGCCCTTTCTCCGGGTGCTGATTACCAAAACATTGTTTTCGTCTTGTTTCAGCGTATAATGTTTGTAATCTTGCGCGAAGTTGAAATCTTTGTCTTTGCCTTTTTGATCTTTGAAAAAATTGGGATAGATGTATTTGCCGTATTTGTAGACCAATACATTGTCGCGGTAAATGGCTACCGAATAGTCGTAAGGCTTCTGGCTGTGTTCTTCTTGAAGCAGTTGCGGGAAGCCAAAACCTTCTGGCGCGATGGGTTTGTAGAATTCAAAATATAAGGTTCGTGGCTCCAATGTATCATTCCCCTCAAGGCTGATTTTCCCGAGATAATTCGGGTCAAGAGTATAATAATCAATAAAATACAGGCAATCCCCTACCCTACTTTGCTTGTTGTTAGCCAATTTGTCCAAGAAATATTCGTCACAATTCACAACATAATCCTCTGGCTGCACGGTGATTTCCTCGTTAGGTGCGCAGATGGTCAACGTTACTTCATAGTCTTTCATCGCGGGATCGAAAAGGAACTCTTTTGAATAGCCGAGCACCACGTCGGAAAGCACATTGCTACCCGCGAAAACCATCTCTTTCAGGCTTGAGTCAGCTTTCACTTCCTGTGCAAACTTTTCAAATGAGGTTTCAAATACGGGATCGCGTTTGGCCAATAGGTTCTCCGCCAAAGTCGCCATCTCCTCGTTTTCCCGTTTGCGGTTGTGGTTGTAATATAAGTAGGTGCAAACGATAGCCGCCAAGATAATCGCCACAATGCCATATTCCAACTTGAACCAAGTTTTCTTTGCAACAGGTTTCTTCCGTTGAGCCAATAAAAGCTTTATGGCGATGATAAACAGCAACAAATCCACTCCGAGGAAAACATAACCATAAGGAGCAAAAGACCGTTGTCTTGGCTCGATTTGGCAATTGGCGAGACGTTTTCCTTGGCTTGAAAGAATCTCAAAACCTTCGTTGTTGCCAAAAACTATCTTGTCGTTGATGATGTAATGAAAAGGCAAAAATCGGTTTTCAAAATATTGGTTTTCAAGTCTATACGTTGTGTTAAGCAGTTTGAAGGCGTAATAGTCGAGGTGGCCTTTGCTGAAGGATTTGACGTAATAATCGCCGGTGAGCAGGTTGATGATGGTGTCGCTTTCCATGGTGACTTTCCGTCTGATGAGTTTAGGTCCGACGAGATTGTTGTTCCAATAGAGCAGCGAGTCGTTGTGGAAGACGAACAAACAAACCTCAGCCTTGTCATATTGGTAATAATCGGCGTTGTTGTCAATCAGCGATTGGATTTCCTTTTCGGTCTTTTGGACGGAATGCTGAACGAAACGAGCGCAAACTTTCGGACTGTTTAGAGAGCGGCTACCCAATGCCAAAACAAGTGGCGTGACTATCGCTATGACGAGTATCACCCAGCCCCAAGTGTTCCTACTATTTCGATTTTTGTCCATCATCGAACCTATCTTGTTGAAACAGAATTTATTATAAAACGTTCAATTTGCGCCGCTTTTCTTCCTTCTGCTGATTCTCAATTCAAGTTTCTTCAAAAACGCCTTAAACGGCCCAAAATTGCCCAATTTTTCAATTTGGTCATTTTTGCCTCTCAAACATATACACCAAACTTGACCATTCCCCCGACTTTCTCGCTTTGCAGTTGGAAATCCATCCGCGATAAGCACCGCGCAGCAATGGCATGGAATGATTCCTGTATTGTTCGCTCATATAGGAGATATAATAGGCATCCCAAACGAGTTTGTCGGTTTCGATGAGATTCATGCCTTGGGCTTTGAAGATTTTCGCCAAAGTTTCCTTGTTGAAATGGTTCAAATGTCGCGGCACATCGTAGGCAGCCCATTTTTCCTTGTAATATTCGGCATCGTGTGATTTGTAGTTGGGCAGCGCAATGACGATTCTACCATCAGGTTTGATGAGGCGTTGCAGTTGTTCGACTTGCCATCTTAGGTTGTCGACATGCTCCAATACATGCCACATGGTAATAACATCGAAGGTTTCGTCTGGAATGTTTTCCAAGTCTTCGCTCGAAAGAATCTTCGCCTTGATGCGTTTCTTGGCGATGGCTTTGGCATCTTCCGAGGGTTCCACACCCGTGCATTGCCAGCCGTGTTGCTCTGCCGTGTGCAAGAAATCCCCGACTCCGCAACCGATGTCCAACATTTTTCCGATGGTTTTGCCTTTTGTTGCCATCTTATATTTGTGTTTCAAGTTGACGGATTTGACGCTTTCATACAGTTTCGGGATGAATCCTTTCTTGTTTTCTTGGTGACTGTAGTATTCCTCCGATTTGTAATACGCTCCGATTTTGTCCTTCGCTGGTCTTGGCTCTGTGAAAAGCAAGCCGCATTGAAGGCATTCGTGGATTTGGAAATTCTCATGGGTGAGAAATTCATCCTTCAACCAGAGGTGAATCTGTGTTTTTTCTGAGTCGCACCAAGGGCATTTATAGTTGTTCATGGCTTCTATGTTTCATGTGAAACAATTTGTTATCTCCCTAAAAATATAGCCAGCACATTGATGTCGGCTGGTGAAATTCCGCTGATTCTTGAGGCTTGCCCCAAGGTCTCAGGTTGGTATTTGTTCAGTTTCTCCCGCGATTCGTAGGACAAGGATTGGATGCTGTGGAAGTCGAAGTCCTTCGGCAGTTTCACGTTTTCCAACCGTCTGAGTTTGTCCGCGAGTTCGTCTTCCTTTTCGATATAACTGTCGTATTTGATTTGGATTTCCGCTTCTTCAAGACATTCTTTGCCGAATCTATCCTGATTTTTGTATTGATCCAACGAAGGCAAAGCATCAATCATCTCCGACAAACTGATTTGTGGCCGCAGCAAAAGATACGACATTTTCATTTTTTGCTCAATCCTCGTGCTTTCCTTTCGCTCCAAAAGGCCATTGATTTGGTCAGGATAGACATAATTCTCGTTCAAAAACTTCTTGATTTCTTCGACCTTTTGACGCTTTTCCTTATACTTTTGGTAACGGTCTTCCTTGGCCAACCCCAATCGATATGACATCTCTGTAAGCCGAGCATCTGCGTTGTCTTGACGCAGCAAAATGCGGTGCTCTGCCCTACTGGTGAACATTCGATAAGGCTCGTCAACACCCTTTGTGATGAGGTCGTCGATGAGGACACCGATATAGGCTTCATATCTTGACAGCACCAAAGGTTTGTCATCGCGCAAAGCCAAACTTGCGTTGATGCCCGCCATCAGACCTTGGCAAGCGGCTTCCTCATAGCCCGTCGTCCCGTTGATTTGTCCGGCGAAATAGAGGCCGTGCATAAGCCGTGTTTCCAAAGAATGATGCAACTGCTCCGGCGGGAAATAGTCATATTCGATGGCATATCCGGGGCGGTAAATCTTGGCATTCTTAAAACCTTCAATTTGTCTCAAAGCCTCATATTGAATGTAATCTGGCAATGAGGAACTGAAGCCGTTAAGATAGTATTCTTCGGTCGTCCAGCCTTCAGGTTCGACGAAAAGTTGGTGAGAATCCTTGCCCGAAAAACGCTCAATTTTGTCTTCAATGCTGGGGCAATATCGCGGTCCCACACCTTGGATTCTACCATTGAACATGGGCGAATATTTGAAGCCTTTTCGGAGGGTTTCGTGCACTTTTAATGAAGTGTGTGCAATCCAGCAACTCCTTTGCTTGGTGATTCTGAAAGGCTCGGTATAGGAAAATCCGACCACTTCATCGTCGCCCTTTTGTTCGATGAGTTTGCTGAAATCTATCGTTCTGCCATCAATGCGGACGGGGGTTCCTGTCTTCAGGCGTTTGACCTCAAAGCCCAAATCTTTCAGTTGTTCGGAGATGCCGTGGCTGGCCACCTCGCCCATTCTGCCTCCTGAAAAATGTTGCTCACCGATGTGGATGAGTCCGTTCAAAAAGGTGCCATTGGTGAGGATGACAGCCTTGCTTTCGATGACACCGCCCATCGCCGTAGTGACTCCCTTTATTTGGTCGCCAACGACCAATAATCCCGTCACTGTGTCTTGCCAGAAATCGACATTGGGCGTTTTTTCCAATATGCTACGCCATTCAGCGGAGAACATCATCTTGTCGCTTTGGCAGCGCGGACTCCACATAGCGGGGCCTTTCGACTTGTTCAGCATCCGAAATTGTATCATGGTGCGGTCGCTGACAATGCCTGAATAACCACCCATCGCGTCAATTTCGCGGACGATTTGTCCCTTGGCAATGCCTCCCATAGCGGGGTTGCACGACATGGAAGCCATCAGGCGCAAGTCCATTGTAATCAATAGGACTTTGATGCCCATATTGGCTGCTGCCGCTGCCGCTTCGCATCCAGCGTGACCGGCTCCTACAACGATGATATCATACGGTTCAAAATACATCTTTGGTCAGTGTTTCACGGGAAACAATTGTATTAACTAACTGATATTCATTTCACTAAATAATAACTTCAACGCTTCTTCCTCTTTTTCACGCATGGTTTTCTCGTCCTCGTCAGAGTGGTCGTCGAAGCCGATGAGATGCAGCACGCCATGGATGATGACGCGGTGCAATTCGCTCTCGTAACTGCGGCCAAAGGTCTCTGCGTTCTCCTTGATGCGATCGATGCTGATGCAGAATTCGCTTGATAAAATGGTCTCGCAATCGGTCAACGGGAAGGTCACAATGTCGGTATAGAAGTCGTGGCCGAGGCGCTGCCGATTGATTTCCAACAGCCTTTCGTCGCTGCAAAAATAGTAGTACAACTCCCCTATCGACTTGCCGTAGCCTCGCGCCACAGCCTCAATCCAAGCCTTATCACGCTGCGGGTCGATGGGCGGCATTTCCACGTCTAATGTGCTGAATCTGATCATCCTAATGCGTGTTTTTCTTCAAGTAATACTCGTTGATTTTGTCCTTGTAATAAGGCGCGTATTCAATCGGATTGGTGCGCAAAAACTCTTGGTTTTTCTTGAGCGTCTGCTCGTAAAGATACTCGTCGATTTTGCGGTCGAAATGCGAGCCTTTGAACTCATTCGACTTGCGTTTTTCCTCCTGTTCACGCTTCTCTTGCGCTTTCTGCGATTCCAACATTCTCGACTCAATCCGTTGGCTGCGCTCAATCATCTGGCGGTTGATTTTCTTGTTCACCAACTCCTCCTCCAACTTCTCCATGTCCTTGATGATTTCGTTCAGGCCGTCGTCGCCGATTTGCCCGTTTTCCTTCATGTCGTTGAGCATCTGCTGCATTCCTTGGCGCAACATTTCCTGTTCGGCGGCCATGCGCGCAAATTCCTCGCTCATGGAGTTTTGTTGCTGCTGCCCTGCCTTCTCCATCTGCTGTTGCATCTGCTTGAGTTGTTCGCTCAACTGTTGCTGCAATTGTTGCATGTTTTTCATGCTTTGCTGGCCCTGACCGGGCTTTGGCATGGAACACGACATGGGCATTCCCATGGCTTCCATGCTGTTTTCCATGCTCTCCAACGACTCGGCTAACATCAGCGCCAGGTTGTTCATCGACATCATGGCGGTTTGCTGGTGCCTCACAGCCTGCGAAAGTTTCAGGTCGTTGAGGTATTTCATGGCGTTGGAAGTCTGGTTTTCTATGGTATGCAACTCGTCAAAGACAAAGTTTTGGATGGCAGGCTGGCGCATGGCCATACTGCGCAACGAGTCGCGTACCATATTGAAATTGTCGGCGATTTCCTTTTGGTGGACAATCTTTTGCGCCAATGACGGGTCATCCGTGCGAAGGCCGCCAATTTCGGTCATCAAGTCTTCCTGTTGGTGCGAGGCATGAACCACATTCTCAAGCAAAATGCGCATCAAATGGGCATCTTCGGCCATCTGTTGCATCCCTTCCATCTGCATTTGCATCATCATGCTTTGGGCCATCTGTTGCATTTTTTGGCCTGCGTCTTGCTTCTTGTTTTGTGATTTCTGTTGCTCACCCGACTGCTCTTGTTGCATGGCGTCGTCAAGGTCTTGGTTGATGCTTTCTTCCATTTCCTCATCCTTTTCCATGTTGAAAGGCTGTTGCAAATCCTTGTTCTTCTCCAAGAGTTGGTCGAGTTCGTCCATCATCTTGTCGAATTCCTCCTTGGCCTCCTCGGCGGATTTTTGGTCGCTCTCCTCCCCTGCTTTGTTCTGATTGTCAGACTCTTGCTTCTGCAACTCCTCCCCTAACTTATCCAATTTGTTGGCCAAGTCGGTGAGGTCTTTTTCCATCTTCAGTTGCTCCAAAAGGGCCAAATTACGATCGAGCAATTCCTGCATCTTTTGGTTGTTTTTCTTGATGTCCTGCATGGTCTGCTGCATCTGCTCGCGCGGCATTTCCTCAAGGAGTTTGTCGATTTGCTCCATGAGTTTCTTCAACTCCTCTGGAATCACCTCGTCAAAGAGTTTGTTGATTTGCTCCTGCTTCTTGATGAGGTCTTCGTTGCCCAATTCGTGCTCCTTCATGAAATCGGACAATTTTTCCTGCTCCTCCTGCAACTTATTCCATTCATCCTGAATCTGTTGCTGCTTCTCCAACAGGTCTTTCATCTTCTCCTTGTCCGACCAGTCCAAATCCTTCTTCTGGATGAGGTCTTGCAGCATTTTTTCAATCTCATCTTGCAGTTTCTGAGCCTCTTGCGACTTCTCCGAAAGCCGTTCCATGATGTCCTCGGAAGATTGGTTGGCGATGCTGTCCAAAGCGGCCTCAGAAGGCTTGTAATAGGTGAAAGTTTCCGAACGTTTCGACTTTGGCCCGTGGAAACCGTCGTTGTCCCACACCTCGAAATAAACCTCCATGTTCTGTCCGGGCATGATGCCGAGGCTGTCCATGTTGAACTGATAGAAGAACGAAGTGCGGGTCTGCTTGAGGTCCAAAGGCACGGACTTGACGATGTTTTTCTCCATCGGTTCCTTGACTTTGCAATTGAAAGTCAACTTTGTAAAGCCGTAATCATCGGTGACGAGGCCGGAAAAATAGACATCAGTGGAAAGATTCTCATCGAACGACTCCACGCGAATGTCGGGATAGGCATCGGGAAGCACATCGACGGAGAAGGGTAGGGGTTCCAAACTGTTGTTCCAAGCGTTTTCCACCTGCACCTCGAACTTGGTGGATTGCCCTGCAACGAATTGATAATCAAAAATATCGTCTTTGGCGGTCAAGTCAATGCTTAAAGAATCGCGGGTCACGGAAACCTTTTCGGTGTCGCGGGTGATGAAACTGAAGGTGAGGTTGGTGCCTTGCGGGACGATGAGGCGGGTCTTGCCTTCGAGGGTCTCGTTGCTGCGGCGGATATAGGTCGGATAACGCACCTCGCAGCGGTAGGAGAGTAGGGTAGGGTTGGGGTGAACGGTGATGTGGATGGGACGGCTGGTGTATTCGCCGCCAACTACATTGAAATTCAGGTCATTGTAAAGGTTCTTGAAGGTGTAACTGAAATCGTTGACCGAAGCCTTGTTCATCAGTTGTTGGCCCAATTCGCTTTTCACATAGAAAGCATCGGGGATTCGGCCACCCGTAACGCGGATGTTGAACTTCACCTCTTGGCCTTGTGTAGTCTCGATTTCGTCTTGCTCAAACTCAACTTGATAGGGGAGGGGCTTCTCAAATTGTTGTTCATAGTTGACGATGCGCTGGGTGGGTTGCACGGCGAACGAGGGCAAAAACACCATCAGCAGTATTAATAATAGGAGTAGCCCGAAAAAGATGCCCAAATATTTCAGATTGCCGCGCAAGTCGACGGCATCGGAGAAGCGGATAGGGGAGAGGCGCGCACTGCGTTGCTCGATGGTGGCAGCCAACAAGGCATTGTCGCCATTGGTCCCCGAGCCATCGGTCCCTGAGCCTGTCGAAGGGCCGACTTTAAAAGCCTCCATTTGGTTGCTCAACTGAATGGTATTCAGTAGTTTGTCCTTGATTTCAGGGAAAAACCTACCGATGAGCACCGAGGCCTGTTCCACCGTCATCTTCTTTCGGAAACGGATGAGATTGACGAGCGGAATGAGGAAATGATACACCAAAACAAAGCCGCTGCCTGCCAACAAAAACAGGAACAGCACGAAGCGGCCCTTGGGCGGGAACCACGAGAAATATTCCAGCCCATTGATGAGCAGATAGAAGACCATCCACAGCACGGCACCCACCAAAACGCCTTGTATCAGGCGGTTAAGGTAATACTTCCGCGTGAAGCCTTCAATTTTCTCTATCAGTCCCTTAGGTGCAGACATATCCAATATAGAATAACCCGCAAAAATAGGGAATTTTGTCGAGATAGGGGGAAACTTGGAAAAGAATCACTATTTTTGCGCCCTCAAAACGAAATCAAATGAAAGAAGTCAGAGTAAGATTTGCCCCCAGCCCGACTGGTCCCTTGCATATCGGGGGTGTGAGAACGGCATTATATAACTACTTGTTTGCCAAGAAGAACGGTGGCAAAATGATTCTCCGCATCGAGGACACCGACCAGACACGTTTTGTGCCAGGTGCCGAACAATACATTGTTGAATCCCTCGATTGGTGCGGCATCAAATTCGATGAAAGTGATTATGTGGGTGGCGCGTTTGGCCCCTATAAGCAGAGCAACCGCAAACACCTATATAAGCAATATAGTGATGAACTTTTGGCCAAAGGTTGCGCTTACATCGCCTTCGACACCGCCGAGGAACTTGACAAATACCGCAAAGAAGCCGAGGCCAACAAGCAGATTTTTATCTACAACTGCCAAAGCCGTAAGCACCTACGTAACAGCCTGACCATGAGCAAGGAAGAGGTCGACAAACTTATCGCTGACGGCACGCCTTACACGGTTCGTTTCATGATTCCCGAAGACCGCGAAATAGTGATGCACGACCTGATTCGCGGCGAGGTGAAGGTGCAAACCAACACATTGGACGACAAGGTTTTGTTCAAGAGTGATGGAATGCCGACCTATCATTTAGCCAACATCGTCGATGACCACTTGATGCAAATCAGTCATGTCATCCGCGGCGAGGAATGGCTGCCCTCAATGCCGCTCCATGTCATGCTTTATGAGGCCTTTGGCTGGGAAGCTCCACAGTTTGCCCACCTGCCATTGCTGCTCAAACCCGACGGCAACGGCAAACTCAGCAAGCGCGATGGCGACCGCCTCGGTTTCCCTGTTTTCCCGTTGTATTGGGTCGACCCGAAGACCGGCGACACCGCTATGGGTTACAAGCAATCAGGCTACTATCCAGAGGCATTTATTAATATGTTGGCATTGCTGGGTTGGAATCCGGGCACTGAGCAGGAAATCTTCACTATGGACGAACTCATCCAAGCCTTCTCGTTGGAGCGTTGCAGCAAGAGCGGTGCGAAGTTCAACGTGGAGAAAACCAAGTGGTTCAACCACGAGTGGCTGATGCGCAAGTCGGACGAGGAAGTCGGCAAGGATTATCAGGAATGGTTAAAAGCCGAGAAGAACCTCAACGTTCCGCTTGATTTCGCCGTGAAAGTTGCTGGTTTGGTGAAAGATAGGGTTAATTTCGTGAAGGAAATCTGGGATCAAAGTTTCTTCTTCTTCGAAGCTCCGACGGAATATGACCCTGTGACCGTCAAGAAACGTTGGAAGGAAAATTCCGCCGAGACCATGTTGAAAGTCAAGGAAGTCATCAATGGCATCGAGCCTTTCACTTTGGCCAACATCGACGAGACGTTAAATAATTGGATTACAAGCAATGAGCTGAACATGGGCTTGGTTATGAACGGTTTGCGTCTAATGGTGGTCGGTGCCGGCAAAGGTCCGCACATCGGAGAAATCCTTGAACTTTTGGGCAAGGAAGAGACCCTCAAGCGCATTGACGCTGGCGTGAGAGTATTGGGATAAAAACAAAAGAATTACCAGACGACCAAACGTCGGGTGGCAATCCCTTTCTTCGTGGCTGTTTTCAACAGATAAACACCTGAAGGATAATCGTTTGTGACAAGGACAAACCGACGGGTTCCAATGGTTTCATGTCGAGCGACGGTTTGTCCCATAAGGTTGACCACAGTGACATTTTGTATGTCGTCTTCCGCCACAATATTGACTGTTTCCTTTGCTGGATTGGGATACAATGCCACTTTGGTTTCCTCTGTTTCTGACACCTTAAAATTATTAAGGCCAGCCAAAGTCGCCACCGTGCCCAGATTAAGTTCCGTGAATCGTTTCGATTGCTCCAAATTATTGACACTCAGGCCTAAAACATCTTCCCGAGTGTGAATGAAAGGTGAGCTGGCTCGGACATCTTCAAAAGGATGCACGGCAGCATAACCGTTACGGTTGAAGGAAGAGTAATCGCTGTCGCCCCAAGCCAGCCAGTCTTGCCAGATGCGCATTTCAGGAAAATAGATATGGCTGAAATTGAAGCAATATTCACCGATGAGTGAGTCTTGTGAAGTGAACATCAAGTTCACATGGATGTCAGAACCTTCTTCGAGATAGCCTGTCATATCGAGGTTGAAATATCCCACAATGTCCATACGTTGTTCGGCCATGTCGCGGGCGTATGCAGCACTGCCTATCAGCCCGATTTCCTCGGCGCACCAGTTGGCATAGATGATGCTACGGTCGAAGGTGTAATTGCTTAAGATTCTGGCAGTTTCGAGAATGCCCGCCACACCCGAAGCGTTGTCGTCGGCTCCGGGAGAACGGATGGTGTCAGGGTCGTCACCATCAGCATTCCATGAGTCGTAATGAGCGCCGCAAATCACAAATTCGTTGGGCGTTTTTGTACCCCATTGGATGGCGATGACATTGTCAGCCGTCTCGATGTCGGATTCGGGAATCGGGAAGTCGTGGAGTACCACCGTATCGATACCCATATCGTAGTAACGCGCTACAAGCCAGTCTTGTACGTCCCAAATGTAGCGACTGTCATAACGGCGATTCCAGTAGGAACTCAGGTGTTCGATGGAGGCCTTGAGGTTGTCCGCCGAGACCGAATCCATCATGGTGCGGATTTGCGGGTTTTCTTCGGTGATGATGGGGTATTCATGTTCATAAATGTGTGGTACTTGGGCAAAACCGAGATTGGCAAGCAACAACAAAAAGAGAAGCGTCAGTTTTTTCATATTACAATCCTTTTACATGCGGTTTTCCCGCGATGAAATCCTTCAAATAAAACGGTTCAAAATAGGCCACATCTACAAAATCACGTTTTTGCAGGGTTTGTTCCGCCAAAGTTCGCATAAAAGCCGCCGAGGGTTTGAAACCGTCAATAATGCTGATATTAGTTTGGTTTTCAAATACTTGTCCGAGTTTTGGCGCACCGTCACCGAACAGCCATAAATGATGGTCTTTTCTTAATTCCCCGAACGAGTTTTCATCGATGACCAAAGCCGCCGTATCCTCGATTTTGTTCAGTTGGGCATCGAAAATGGCAGCATAAACTTCCATGCGTCGGGCGTCAATCATTGGGATAAGCAGGTCGGAATCAGCGATTTGACTTCCGAATTTGGCTTTCATGCCATAAGCCATGGCGTGAAGCGTGTCGATGGCCATCAAAGGGAGGTCGGCGGCATAGCAGATGCCTTTGGCCGTGCTCACACCGATACGCAAGCCAGTGTAAGACCCCGGCCCTTGGCTGACCGCCACGGCGTCTAACTGGTTGTAGTTGATGCCCGCCGTTTCCATCACTTCATGGATAAAATTTGTAATCTTCTCGGAATGAGCGTTTTGGCCTTCCGTTTCGCGTAAGGCCAAGGTGCAGCAACCGTCGTTGAGTGCCACCGAGCAAACCGGCGTGGCCGTTTCCAAACAAAGTATCATATCCAATGCGTTTTGTGGGGCAAAAATAGGCAAAAAAACGGTCTCAACCTCGTCAAAGTCAGACATATATTATTTTTTATATTAAAGATGTCGGAGGAATGGGAGAAAACCGTATATTTGCAAGTTTAAAATGCCAAATTTGGTATTTTCGTATATGGTTGAAAAAGAGTTCGTTAAGGTAGATTAATGGGACTTAGGAGGCGAAGCTGTATGAAGCCGGAAACATCAAAATTGATTTCCAAAGCCACAAAACGGAACTGGGACAAGCTGCAAATGGACGAAAATGACCGACTGAAAAGTAGGGCCAACAAAAGCCGTTCGCAGAAAATCATCATTCCCGAAGGGTATGTTTCGGCGGGAAGTCTGCCCCGTTTTGTGGAAGATTTGAAAGCCCAAAAGTTTCCGATGAAAAGTCTGGTTTTCAGTCTTTGTGCTTCCTATTTGGAGCATAACAGGGTGAACGAAGCCAACCGAGCCCGTTTCTTTGAGGAATATGCAAATTATCAAAGGCTTACCTTGTCGGTGCCAAGGCAAATCCTGAAAAACCGGCAGGACGATTGGATTGGGTTTGTGTACCAGTCGCTGACGGCCGAAGGCAGCCGCATCCTGAAAGGGTTGTATTACACCAAGCCGGTCATTGTCGAGGAGATGCTTTCCGAAGTGCAAATGATGGATGGCCAGCGTTTCCTTGACCCTTGTTGCGGTAGCGGCATCTATTTGCTGAAGGTCAAAGGTGCTCAACCAGAGCAGCTTTTCGGCATCGACAACGACCCGCTTGCTGTTATGATCGCCAAAGCTAATTTGTTGGTAAAATTCGGAGAATCATCGGTTTATCCACAAATCTATCAAATGGATTTTTTGCTTCACGCAGCCTCGGCTTTGAATGGCTTGAAGTTCGATTACATCATCACAAATCCGCCTTGGGGCACGGAAAAAGGCAAAAAACACAGCTCGGAAATCATCCAATCCAGCGAACAGGCGACTTTGTTTTTCACCGAATCATTTAAGTTTTTGAACGATAACGGAACGCTGCATTTCTTGTTGCCTTCTTCGGTGCTGAAAATCAAGGTTCACGCCGATTTCCGTCGTTTTGTGGTCCGCGAAACTTATCTTGATACTTTCAAGCTTTACCATGAGCGGTTCAAGGGCGTGTTTACTGATTTCATTAGCCTGAAAGTGAGGAAGAAAGCCGTTCAAGAGAAGCAGTCCTATTTGGTGAAGACGGCCAATAACGAAGTATTCAGAAAGGAATTTTGTCCTCAGGAGGATGACTTTTGCTTTATCCCCATGCTTGACGACCGCATTGAGGCCATTCTCATCAAGTCGGAACGCCTGCGCAATGATGACCTTTCACACAGCCGTTGGGCGTTGGGCATCATTACGGGCAATAACGCCAAAACCTTGAAAAACAGTCCGGAAAAAGGCTTGGAAAAGATTTACACGGGCAAGGATATTGGAAAGTACAACTTGAAGCCCGCAAGTCGTTTTATCAAGTTTGATAGGACAGATTTTCAGCAATGCGCAAAGGATGAGTTTTATCGCGCCAAGGAGAAGTTGGTTTATAAATTTGTGTCGAGTCGCCTTTGTTTCACTTATGACGATTCGCAAAGCCTTTTCCTCAACAGCGCGAACATCCTCATCCCTGATGTGGACGGCATGAGTACCAAGACGGTGCTGGCGTTTCTCAATTCGGTTTTGTTCAATTTTTTGTATGTCAAGCGATTTGGCGACATAAAGATTCTGAAAGGCAACTTGTCGGCCTTGCCGTTCCCGAAAATCACGGCTGACGAGAACAAGCAACTGACCGCTTTGGTTGACCGCGCCTTACAAGGTGATTTGGAGGCAGTTGCGGAGATTGACAACCGCATTTTTGATTTGTATCAATTTGATGATGAGGAAATCGAATTGATGATGAAATTTGAAAATTGAAATTTTGAACTATGAAAATATTGGTAACAGGAGGCGCAGGTTTCATCGGCTCGCATACTTTGGTTGAGCTTGCTGCGGCAGGTCACGAAACCGTGGTCATCGATAATCTTAGCAACTCCAATCAGAAGTCGTTGGAACGTGTGGCTGAATTGGTTGGACACGAAATCCCGTTTTACGAGGTCGACATCCGCGACCGTGAGGGCCTCAATCGCGTGATGAAAGCGCATCGATTCGATGCATGCATCCATTTCGCCGGATTGAAAGCTGTGGGTGAGAGTGTTGAAAAACCTTGGGAATATTATGAAAACAACATCGGCGGCACATTGACGTTGCTTGATGTGATGCGCCAGCACGGCTGCAAAAACATCATTTTCTCGTCGTCGGCAACCGTCTACGGCGACCCTACCATAATCCCCATCACGGAAGAGTGCCCGAAGGGACATTGCACCAACCCTTACGGCCAGACCAAGAGCATGTTGGAGGAAATCATGATGGACATGCAAAAGGCTGACAAGGAATGGAATGTAGTGTTACTGCGTTATTTCAATCCCATAGGTGCACATCCGAGCGGTAGGATAGGGGAAAACCCCAACGGCATCCCAAACAACCTGATGCCTTACGTCACGCAAGTCGCTGTGGGCAAGCGTCCCGAATTGGGTGTTTTCGGCAACGATTATGACACTATTGATGGTACAGGCGTCCGCGATTACATTCATGTCGTGGATTTGGCCCGAGGTCACGTAGCCGCCTTGCAGGCCATTGAGCGGAAATGCGGTTGCGCCATTTATAACCTCGGTACGGGACAAGGCTACTCAGTACTTCAGCTTGTAAAGGCATTTGAGAAAGTCAACGGCATAAAGATCCCGTACAGCATCAAGCCGAGGCGCGCAGGAGACATTGCGACTTGCTATTCCAATCCGGCCAAGGCAGAAAAAGAGTTAGGCTGGAAAGCCCAATACGGCATCGAAGAAATGTGCCGTGATGCTTGGAATTGGCAAAAGAATAACCCAAACGGATATTAAACAAACACAACGATATGAAAGGCATAGTATTGGCTGGAGGATCCGGCACGAGATTGTATCCCATCACAAAGGGCGTGAGCAAACAATTGCTGCCCATTTATGACAAGCCGATGGTGTATTATCCCATTTCGGCTTTGATGTTGGCCGGCATCCGTGAGATATTGATTATCAGTACCCCGCAAGACCTTCCTGGTTTCAGGCGGCTTCTCGGTGACGGCTCCGATTACGGTGTCCGTTTCGAGTATGCCGAACAACCTTCTCCAGATGGCCTCGCACAGGCCTTCATCATTGGAGAGAAATTCATCGGCGACGATTGCGCCTGTTTGGTGTTGGGCGACAACATTTTCTACGGCAATGGTTTCACCAAATTGTTGACCGAAGCCGTGCGCACGGCGGAGGAAGACCACAAGGCGACCGTATTTGGCTATTGGGTCAGCGACCCCGAGCGCTATGGTGTGGCCGAGTTCGACAAAGAAGGCAACTGTATCAGCATTGAGGAGAAGCCCAAGGAACCCAAGAGCAACTACGCTGTGGTGGGCTTGTATTTCTATCCCAACAAAGTCGTCAATGTGGCCAAGACCATCAAACCATCGGCAAGGGGTGAGTTGGAGATTACTACTGTGAATCAAGAGTTCCTGAAAGTCAAAGAACTGAAGGTGCAAACCCTTGGGCGCGGCTTCGCTTGGTTGGATACAGGCACACACGACTCGTTGAGCGAGGCTTCCACCTTTGTGGAAGTCATTGAGAAGCGCACCGGTCTGAAAGTCGGCTGTTTGGAAGGAATTGCCTATCGTCGCGGCTGGATTGACGAGGCAAAGATGCGCCAAGTGGCTCAGCCGATGATCAAGAACGAATATGGACAATACTTGCTTCATGTCATTGAGGAGATGAAAGCGGAGGTAAATTCGGAAACATTTAAGAAATTTCAATAAAACAAAATTATGACATACAAAAAAACTATCATCATCACTGGCGGAGCGGGCTTTATTGGCAGCCATGTCGTCAGACTTTTTGTCAACAAATATCCTGAATACAGAATCATCAACCTTGATAAGCTGACCTACGCCGGCAACCTCGCCAACCTGAAGGACATCGAGGACAAGCCTAATTATAGGTTCGTCAAGGCCGACATTTGCGACTTCGAGACTATTTATAAGCTGATGCAAGACGAGCATGTAGACGGCATTATCCATCTTGCCGCCGAGAGCCACGTGGATCGTAGCATCAAGGATCCGTTTACCTTTGCGCAAACAAATGTGATGGGAACTTTGAGCCTTTTGCAGGCTGCCAAGTTGTATTGGGAAACCCTGCCCGAAAAATGGGAAGGCAAACGCTTTTATCATATCTCCACCGACGAAGTCTATGGCGCGTTGGAACTTACTCATCCCCAAGGTATTGAGCCGCCCTTCAGCACCAAGGCCAGCAGCGGCGAGCATCATTTGGCCTATGGCGACAAGTTTTTCACCGAAGACCTGAAATACTTGCCCCACAGTCCCTATAGTGCCGCCAAGGCAGCCAGCGACCACTTTGTGCGTGCTTTCCACGACACTTACGGTTTGCCTACCGTTGTGACGAACTGCTCGAACAACTACGGCCCATATCAGTTCCCCGAGAAGCTGATACCGCTGTTTATCAACAATATCCGTCATCGCAAGCCGTTGCCCGTTTACGGCAAGGGCGAGAATGTTCGCGATTGGCTTTATGTGGAAGACCACGCCAGAGCCATTGATTTGATTTTCCATGATGGCAAGGTGGCCGAAACCTACAACATCGGCGGTTTCAACGAGTGGAAAAACATTGACCTTATTAAGGTGCTCATCAACACCGTCGACCGTTTGCTTGGCAGAAAGGAAGGCGAGGACATGGATTTGATTACCTACGTCACCGACCGCGCCGGCCATGATTTAAGATACGCTATCGACTCCACCAAGCTTCAAAAGGAATTAGGTTGGGAGCCGAGTTTACAGTTTGAAGAGGGCATTGAAAAGACTGTCCGTTGGTATCTTGACCATCAAGAATGGATGGACAATGTGACTTCTGGCGACTACCAGAAGTATTACGACGACATGTACAAAAACAGATGAGAATGAGCATCGATGATGCTAAAATAATCGACTTGCCCAAGTTTCTTGACGTAAGGGGAAATCTTTCCTTCGTCGAGCAATTTGATCAGGTGCCTTTTGAAATCCGAAGGGTGTATTGGTTGTACGATGTTCCCGGTGGAGTCAGCAGGGGAGGACATGCAGAAATCAATAATGAGGAATTGGTTATTGCCATGTCGGGTTCGTTTGACATTGTGCTTAATGATGGCGTGCGCACCCGTACTTTTACCTTGAACCGTTCCTATTACGGTCTCTATATTCCCAAAGGCTTGTGGCGTGAGATTCGGGATTTTTCCACCAACGCCGTTGCGCTTGAATTTGGCAGTATTCCTTATAGCCAAGACGACTATATTCGGGATTATGCGGCTTTTTGCGAATACGCGAAACAACCGCACAAGACGAACTGCATTGCTCCTTTGATTGTCAAACCGTCTGTGCAAAAACAAAAATACAGTGTCACGGATTGTTCGTTGATAGAATTGGATAAGCACCATAGTGATAGGAGAGGAAACCTGACCGTCATTGAGAACGGAGGCTCGTTCCCATTCGACACCAAGCGGGTGTATTATATTTACGATGTCCCAGGCGGAGAGTCGCGCGGTGCCCATGCCCATAAGTCGTTGGAGCAGATGATTGTGGCCGTGTCGGGTTCTTTCAGGGTGACCTTGGACGACGGTGAAAACAAAAGGGATTTCTTTTTGAACCGTCCCTACCAAGGGCTTTACATCAAGCCGGGCATGTGGCGTGATTTGGGAGACTTTTCTTCGGGTGCGGTTTGTATGGTGTTGGCCTCGGAGCCTTATCGTACCGAGGATTATATTAGGGATTACACCGCGTTTTTGGTTTTCAGGAAGCACTTATGACACAAGGAAACAGGCTTATGAAAATTCCTTTTCTTTCATTGAAAGACGTGACCGCCCTTCATGGTGCTGAAATCAAGGAGGCCATCAATCGGGTGGTCGATAGTGGTTGGTATTTGCAGGGCAAAGAGAACCAACAGTTCGAAGCCGATTACGCGAAATTCATTGGAACCCAATATACCATAGAGTGTGCCAACGGCTTGGATGCGCTGATTTGGATTTTCCGTGCCTTTATTGAATTAGGTGTGATGCAGCGCGGGGATGAGGTCATAGTTCCGGCGAACACTTATATTGCCACCATCCTTGCCATCACCGAAAATGGTCTTACGCCAGTTTTTGTGGAACCTCGTTGGGATACTTTGGAGATTGACGATGCGCAGATAGAGTCGCGGATTACCCCAAAAACCAAGGCTATTTGCATCGTTCATCTCTATGGTCGTTGTGCCTACACCGAGAAGATTGGCCAACTTTGCGAAAAGTATCATCTGAGACTTATCGAAGACAATGCACAAGCCCATGGGTGCCGCTATGTTGACGGCCGCATGACAGGCTCTATTGGTGATGCGGCGGGTCATTCTTTCTATCCGGGAAAAAATCTTGGGGCTTTGGGCGATGGCGGTGCCGTCACGACTAACGACAAGGAATTGGCCGATACCATTCGGACTTTGGCGAATTACGGCTCATCAAAAAAATATGTCTTCAAATACACGGGCCGCAACAGTCGATTGGACGAGATTCAAGCTGCTGTGTTGGATGTGAAACTGAAGCATTTGGTGGACGACAATGCCCATCGTCAGGCAGTGGCCAACTATTATTATGAACACATCCAGCATCCCTTGATTACTTTGCCTCACAGATTGCCTAACAGCCAAAATGTCTATCATTTGTTCCCCATTCTTTGTGAAAAACGGGACCAACTGCACGATTATCTTGAGGCCAATGGTGTGGGGACGGTGATACATTATCCTATTCCGCCCCACAAGCAGGAATGTTACAAGAAATATGAAACCATGAGATTGCCGATAACCGAACGCATCGCCCAATGCGAATTGAGTTTGCCGATAGGTCCGACAATCACCATAGACGAAACTAAATACATTGTTGATTTAATCAACCATTTTGAATGAATTTAATCCAATCCATATCGTTTTATAGGAACAAAGGGATTCGTTATAGTGTCGTTGTGAGTCCTTTTCCGTAATGGAAAGGCGTCCTTTTATGGATGGACGAGCTTAACATGAAACACAAATTATCAACCAATTAAATCAACAAACTAAACAAATGGATCAAGTAACAATCATAGATTATGACCGGATATACAAGAACTTCATCGACGAGAAGTACTTGCATGACGGACATGACGAATATTACTACCGCAATATGCAGGTGAAGAGGCCTGCTGGCGGATGGCGGCACTTGCATTCCGACGAGATTGAGCGTCTTGTGAAGAACAGCAACTCAGCCACCAACTGGGACGACATCTGGGTGACCGACGAGTTCGACACCAACATGATACGCAACAACCATTTCTTTGGTATGGTGCGCATCGGTCGCGTGAGCCGCAAGGTGTTGCAATATCATGACTTGCGTGTGCCCATCGGCATTACTGATAGCAGCATCATTTCCTGTGACATCGGCAACGATGTGGCTATCCACGACGTGCATTACATGGCCAACTATATCATCGGCGACCAAACCATCCTTTTCAACATCCACGAAATTTCCACTACCGACCACTCCAAGTTTGGTAATGGCACTATCAAAGAAGGTGAGCCTGAGGATGTGCGTGTGTGGCTTGAAGTGATGAACGAAATCGGAACCCGAAAGATTCTGCCGTTCGATGGGATGATTACCGCTGATGCCTACCTTTGGGCAAAATACACCGACGACACCAAACTGCAGGAAAGGCTTCTTGAAATCACGCAAAACAGCGTGGATTTCCACAGAGGTTATTACGGCACCATCGGCGAGTCCTGCGTCATCAAGAACAGTTGGATTCTGAAGGATGCCAAGGTGGGACCGCATTGTTATATTAAAGGTGCGAGCAAACTGAAGAACGTCACCATCAACTCATCCGAAGACGAGCCTTCGCAAATCGGTGAAGGCGTGATTCTGGTGAATGGCGTCACGGGTTACGGCTGCCGCATTTTCTATTCGGTTGTGGCTACCCGTTTCGTGTTGGGCGACAACTGCAACCTGAAATATGGTGCCCGACTTATCCACTCCGTTTTGGGCGACAACTCCACCATCTCCTGCTGCGAGGTGTTGAACAACCTGATTTTCCCGTCGCACGAGCAACACCACAACAACTCGTTCCTCATTTCCGCATGCGTGATGGGACAAAGCAACATGGCTGCCGGTGCCACCATTGGCTCTAACCACAATAGCCGCGCTACCGATGGTGAGATTGTGGCTTCACGCGGTTTCTGGCCCGGCCTTTGCTCAAGTGTCAAGCATTCCTCGAAGTTCGCTTCGTTCACCTTGCTCAGCAAAGCCGACTATCCCAGCGAGCTTAACATCATGTTGCCGTTCTGTTTGGTCAACAACAATGTGGCGAACAACGAACTGGAAGTCATGCCGGCCTATTGGTGGATGTACAACATGTACGCCATTGCCCGCAACACCTCGAAATACTTGAAGCGCGACAAACGCAAGCGCAAGATTCAGAACATCGAGTTTGAGACCTTCGCCCCTGATACCATTGAGGAGACCATCGAAGCCCGCAAGTTGTTGGAGGTTTGGGTGGCCAAGGCTTATCTTCGTTCAAAAGGTGAAGACCCCGAAAAATACGAATACTACGACTTGCGCGATTGCGGCAAGAACTTGCTTTACAACGAACCCAATACTGTTGAGGCTTTGGAAATCTTTGGTGAGCACATGGAGAAGAGCCATCGTAAGGTGCGTATTCTCAAGCCTTTGAAAGCCTACCATGCCTATGGCGACATGATTACCTATTACGCCGTGAAGACCGTTTTGGATTATCTGAAAGAAAATCCTGATACGGATATGGAAACCATCGTGCACCAGATGAAGGGCAAGCGTCTCCGCAAGTGGATTAACTTGGGTGGTCAGACCATGCCCGAGGAATATGCCGACCAGCTTCGTGCCGATATTCGCGACGGCGTGCTGAACAGTTGGAACGAAATCCACCAACGTTACAATGAATTGTGGGAAAACTATCAGAAAGAAAAGCTGCATCACGCCTATTTCGCCCTGATGTTCCTCTACAAGGACGACGCCGACGTGCTTACCGAAGAAATGTGGCGTGAGAATCTGGACAAGGCCATCCGCATCCAGCATTTCATTTGCGACCAAGTTTATGAAAGCCGCAACAAGGACTACGAAAACGAGTTCCGCAATGCTACCTTCCGCAATGATGACGAAAAAATCGCGGTCATCGGCAAGATTGAAGATGTGGGCTTTGTCCAACAGATTCGTGAAGAAACTGAAGAATTCGTGAAATCCATTCAGGATTACATCAAAAATCATTTATCATAATCAACTATTAAAAAGTCAAACAATTAAACATCAAATACCATGAGAGTTATTATTGAACAAAACTACGACGCCATGTCGCGTTGGGCTGCCAACCACATTGTTGAACGCATCAATGCCTTCAAGCCCACGACAGAAAAACCTTTTATCCTCGGACTTCCCACCGGCTCGACACCTATCGGGACCTATAGGGAACTCGTCCGTCTCCACAAGGAAGGCAAGATTTCCTTCCAAAATGTGGTCACATTCAACATGGACGAATATGTGAAGATTCCTGAAAATCACCCCGAAAGCTACCATAGTTTCATGTGGAACAATTTCTTCAGTCACATCGACATCAAGAAGGAAAATGTCAATATCCTGAACGGCAACGCCGAAGACCTTGAGGCCGAATGCGCCCGCTATGAAGCCAAAATCAAGAGCTATGGTGGCATTGACCTCTTCATGGGCGGCATTGGTCCTGATGGCCATATCGCTTTCAACGAACCCGGCAGCAGCCTGACTTCGCGTACTCGCGTAAAGACTTTGACCACCGATACTATTATCGCCAACTCACGTTTCTTCGAGAACGATATTAATAAGGTGCCGAAGACCGCTTTGACTGTGGGTGTGGGTACCGTGATGGACAGCCGCGAGGTGATGATATTGGCCAACGGTCACAACAAAGCGCGAGCTTTGGCTCATGCCATCGAAGGCGCTGTCAGCCAAATGTGGACCGTCAGTGTGCTGCAAATGCACCCGAAAGGCATCATTGTTTGCGACGACGCGGCCTGCGACGAGATGACCTACGGTACAGTGAAGTATTTCAAAGATATTGAAAAGGATAATCTGTAATCAAGCATTTGTAGGGCTGTCACATTGTGGCAGCCGTTAAAGCGATTGCCGTGATACGACAGCCCTACATTAAACCAAAAATGAAGAATTTCGCCATTATCGGTGTAGCCGGTTACATCGCCCCGCGACACCTGAAAGCCATCAAGGATACGGGCAACGACCTCGTTTCGGCCTACGACAAAAACGATAGCGTCGGCATCATTGACAGCTATTTTCCCAAGGCGGCCTTTTTTACCGAATACGAGTTGTTCGACCGCCACAATACCCGATTGAAAGATTTGGGGCAGCCGTTGGATTATGTGAGCATCTGCACGCCTAATTATCTGCATGACGCCCACATGCGTTATGGCCTGCGTTTGGGTTGCGATGTGATTTGTGAAAAGCCGCTTGTGCTCAACCCGTGGAACATCGAAGCCCTGCAAAAAGTTGAGGAAAGGCAAGGTCACAAGGCCTACACCATCTTGCAGTTGCGACTTCACGACAAGATTGCTGCCTTGAAAAAGAAGGTCGAAGAAGGCCCTAAGGACAAGATTTACGATGTCGATTTGACCTATATCACCGCTCGTGGCAACTGGTATTATGCCTCATGGAAAGGCAATGTCAACAAGAGCGGTGGTATCGCCACCAACATCGGCGTGCATTTCTACGACATGCTGAGCTGGATTTTCGGCGATGTGAAGAAGAACATCGTCCATGTGGTGTCCCACGACCGTGTTGCGGGCTATCTTGAGCTAAAGCGTGCCCGTGTGCGTTATTTCCTCAGCATCAACGCCGACACCCTTCCGCCCAATGCTGTGGAAGGGGAGAAGCGCACCTATCGCGCCTTGAAGATTGACGGCGAGGAATTTGAGTTCAGCCAAGGCTTTACGGAGCTGCATACCAAGAGCTACCAAGAAATCCTTGCCGGTCGCGGTTTCGGCATCGCCGAGGCCCGTCGTTGCATCGATATTGTATACGAAATTCGAAACGCAAAACCCATCGGCCTCATCGGCGACTACCATCCTATGGCCAAACTGCCGCTTAGCGGACATCCTTTTGGGTGGAAGTAATATAATCTTATGAACTACACACAATTACATTTTCCTCAGGACACATTGTTTCTCGTGACGGGAGGAGCCGGTTTCATCGGCTCAAACCTTTGCGAGGCGATTCTGAAATTAGGTTACAGGGTCCGCTGTTTAGACGACCTTTCCACTGGCAAACAAGCCAATGTTGACTTGTTCATGGACAACCCGAACTACGAGTTTGTCAAAGGTGACATCAAAGACCTTGACACCTGCATGAAAGTCTGCGAAGGAGTGGACTATGTGATGCATGAAGCCGCGTGGGGTAGCGTACCGCGTTCCATTGAAATGCCTATATTCTACAGCTTGAACAATATCCAAGGCACTTTGAACATGCTTGAAGCTGCTCGGCAAAACAAGGTGAAGACCTTCGTCTATGCTTCCAGTTCGTCCGTCTATGGCGACGAGGCACATCTGCCCAAACAGGAGGGTGTGGAAGGCAACCTGCTCTCGCCCTATGCCGTGAGCAAACGTGCAGATGAGGAGTGGGCAAAACAATATACAAGGCACTACGGACTGAAGACCATAGGTTTGCGCTACTTCAATGTTTTCGGACGTCGTCAAGACCCCAACGGAGCTTACGCGGCTGTCATTCCCAAGTTCATCAAGATGTTGTTGAACGACGAGTGTCCCATCATCAATGGCGACGGCAAGCAGAGTCGCGATTTTACCTACATTGAGAATGTGATAGAAGCCAACCTGAAAGCTTGTCTTGCTCCCGAGGAGGCCAACGGCCAAATTTTCAATGTGGCATACGGCGGACGTGAATATCTCATCGACATCTACTATTCCCTGACGAAGGCTTTAGGCAAGGACATCAAACCTCACTTTGGTCCCGACCGACCTGGTGACATTAAACATAGTAACGCTGACATCAGCAAGGCGAAACGGTTGTTGGGCTATGACCCTCAATATGATTTCGCGAGAGGCTTGAACGAAGCCATTGAATGGTATAAGAACAATTTGTAAATGACTTAATAAAATATGAAAGACACTAAGATTTGTGTAATCGGTCTCGGTTACGTCGGTTTGCCATTGGCACGCCTTTTTTCGACAAAATATCCTACTATCGGCTTCGACATGAGCCAAGCTCGCGTGGATGCCCTCATGGCAGGGCATGATGCTACGCTTGAAGTGGCCGACGACCTCCTTCAAGACGCCATCAAGAACCACGGTTTCATTTGCACCAGCGACATCGAGAAAATCCGCGACTGCAACTTCTACATTGTAGCCGTGCCCACGCCTGTGGACAACGACAACAACCCCGACCTCACACCATTGGTTGGCGCAAGCACCACCGTGGGCAAGGTCATCGGCAAGGGTGATGTGGTTGTATACGAATCCACTGTCTACCCCGGCGTTACCGAGGACGAGTGCATCCCCGTGGTGGAAAAGGTTTCAGGATTGAAGATGAATGTTGATTTCTATGGCGGCTACAGCCCCGAGCGCATCAACCCGGGCGACAAGTTGCACACTGTGGAACATATCAAGAAGGTAACCAGTGGCTCAACACCTGAGATTGGCAAATATATTAACGAAGTGTACAGTTCTGTGATTACCGCCGGCACCCATCTTGCTCCGACCATCAAGGTGGCCGAAGCTGCCAAAGTGATTGAGAATAGCCAGAGGGACATCAACATCGCCTTCGTGAACGAATTGAGCAAGATTTTCAACAAGATGGGCATAGACACTTTGGATGTGCTGGAGGCTGCTGGAACGAAATGGAACTTCTTGCCCTTCCGTCCGGGACTGGTGGGCGGCCACTGCATCGGCGTTGACCCGTACTATCTTGCCCAATGCGCCAAGCGGTATGGTTACAATCCTGAAATCATCCTTGCCGGTCGCCGCATGAACGACGGCATGGGTGAATACGTAGCCACTCAAACCATCAAGCTGATGTTGAAGAAAGGCATACAAGTAATCAACAGTGACATTCTCATTCTCGGCTTCACCTTCAAGGAGAACTGTCCCGATGTGCGCAACACCAAGGTCATCGACATCTACAAAGCTCTGAAGGAGTACAACCTCGACATTACGGTCTACGACCCCTGGGCCAATCCCGCCATCGTGGAGCACGAATACGGCATCAAGGTGGTAAACGAATTGCCTGCCAAAAAATTCGATGCCTGCATCGCTGCTGTGGCACACAAGAAATTTGAAGGCTTGAACATTCTCGGTCTGCTGAAGGAGAAGTACGTGGTGTTCGATGTGAAGTGCACGTTGGATAGAAATCTCGTCGACGGAAGACTCTGACCTAAAAGCATAGTTTCCATGAAAGTTACCCTTATCGCTGGTGCAAGGCCCAACTTCATGAAGATTGCACCTTTGATTCACGCCATCCAGAAAGCTCAAAATGAAGGTAAGGACATTTGTTATAGGCTGGTTCACACTGGACAGCATTATGACAAGAACATGAGCGACACCTTCTTTGAGGAGCTTAACATCCCGAAGCCCGATGTCAATCTGGGTGTTGGCGGCGGTACACAAGCCGAACAGACCGCTGGCATCATGGTCGCTTTCGAGAAAGACTTCATGGAACATCCCACGGACTTGGTCATGGTGGTTGGTGATGTCACCTCCACCATGGCTTGCTCCATCGTGGCCAAAAAGCTATGTACCAAAGTAGCGCATGTGGAAGCGGGCATCCGCAGTTGGGACCTCACCATGCCCGAAGAAATCAACCGCATGGTGACCGACAGTCTGGCCGACATTTTCTTTACGACTTCAGAGGTGGCCAACACCAACCTGAGGAATCTTGGGGCCAAACCTGAGCAAATCCATTTTGTGGGCAATGTGATGATAGACACCCTTTTGGCCAACATGGACCGCTTTCGCAAGCCTGAGATTTATGACCAGTTGAACCTGAAAGAAGGTGGATACTTGATGCTCACCATGCATCGTCCGGCCAATGTGGATGAGGCCGAGAAGTTGAAACGCACCATGAACGAGATTGTGGGCAACGTGCAAGATCTTCCCGTCATTTTCCCGATACACCCCCGCACGGCCAAGATATTCAAGGACTTGGGCATAGCAGCCGACAACCTTCATATCGTTGATCCGATGGGATATTTGGAGTTCAACTACATGGTGAAGCACAGCAAGGCTGTCATCACCGACTCGGGAGGCATCACGGAGGAAACCACGGTAATGGGCATTCCTTGTATCACCCTGCGTGACAATACAGAACGCCCCGAAACCTGCACCGTGGGCACTAACGAATTGATAGGCACTAATCCTGATGCCATCAAGCCCGCATTGGACAAGTTATTCGCCGGCCAGTGGAAGAAGGGCGGCATTCCTGAACTTTGGGACGGCAAGACAGCGGAAAGGATTGTGGAGATATTGACGAAAGAAAATTGAAACCTGTAAAAGTATAGTCAATTAGGCACGAAATAGAAGCGGAAGAGATGACACAAGGCCACCGTGCATGGAAACGTGGTTTGTCTGCCTATCTACAATACGATTTGTCTGCCTACAAGGCGGGACTCCGCTGTAACAGCACGCTTTTATTGACTGTCTGTGGTGCGAGTTATATGGAAGTATTATATGGTGCAGAATTGATGACCATGCCATCACTCATGACCATGCGCAGTATCTCCGTGATAAATACCTCTTTTACAAAGATGTATGACATCAATTGATTTATAAGTCAAGATTAACCCAAGAACAAGCTTTGAAACACAAAGAATAAAAAGAATAATTAATCATGTTTTCATGTCTATTTAATAGCATCTTGCTAAAACGAAAAAAGAAGCAATTACACGAAAAGGCTATTATAAGTCAAAACCAAGATAAGAAGTTTTGTAAAAAATACAGTACAATTTCTCTTTTTGATGGTTCTACTCCAAAAGATATTGTTATTGGCGAGATGGTTTGGATGTGGGGTACTTTGAATTCTCAAAGTGGAGGAAAGATAATCCTTGGTGATTATACTAGAATCGGCCCTTGCAGTGTTGTCAACTCCGTGGAAAGAATTGTTATTGGAAAATATACCACTACTGCAGAAAATGTCCATATCACAGACAACAACAACCATCCTGTTAACCCTTCCTATAGGAAATATATGCGAATATGTCGTGACATAGAACCTCGATATTGGAAACATTCGGCTCACGCACCTGTAATGATTGGGGAGAATTGTTGGATTGGTCGTAATGCAACCATCATGAAAGGGGTGACCATTGGCGACAATTCCATTATAGCTGCAAATTCGGTGGTGACCAAAAGCGTGCCTGCCAATTGCATCGCAGCAGGCAATCCAGCAAAAGTGGTGAAGACCAATATAGAAGATATTCCTGCACCGACAAGTTGCGAAGGATACAACAAGTATATCAGTTCATTGGAATAATATGTCACGGCGTAATAATTCATTCGCCCTTTTTACGGCATCTGGTAGAATACTCGCCATGATTGCGGGTTTTCTGATGCCTATATTTTTGACCCGTTATCTCACACAGGAAAACTATGGACTATATTCACAGTTTAATGTATTAGTGGGGTTTATGAGTAGTATTTTTGCTTTTGGCATGCAGTCAAACCTGTATTACTATTTTCCCAACTCAGATGAACAAAAAAGAAAGGCTTTGGTGGGAAACACCTATTTTTCCATGATTGTTTTCGCCATTGTCGCTTTCATTTTATTGTTGATTCCAACGACGGCAAAACTATTCATAGGTAACGAAAAGCTCTTGAATTTCTCGCTGCTTGTGGCAATAGGAATTTTCTTTTCTGTACCGATATTGCTTATTTTCCCTCTGTTTGTTACTCGTGGCGACAAGACCTTGTCCGTAGTTTATCCTCCACTCGAAGCATTGTTGAGAATAGGTATTATCATTGGCACGGCCTTAGTCTTCAAAACGATTGAAGCTATTTTGTTGAGCATGGTGGTTTACCATGTGTTGCAGTTTCTTTTCACTACGTTCTATGCGTCTTGGCCTTATCGAAAGGTAAAAGGGAATTGGTTTGATTGGGAATTGCTGAAGTCGCAATTTGCATACGCGGCTCCATTTGGTTTGGCTGTGGTATTGAACACGGTGTTCAATCGTTTCGACAAGATGTTGTGCATTTCGTTCATCACGCCAGAGGAATATGCCATTTATAGCCTTGCTTTTTATGGCATACCAGGAATCCATCAGGTGTACGAATCGGTGGCAGAAGTGAATATTCTTAATATGTCAGCAGCCTATAAGGAAAATAACATTAGAGAAACCATTTCTTTGGCTCAAAACTATGTCACGCGGTTGATGTCATTTTCCATCCCTGTGATTTTGGGTGTTTTTGTTTTTGCCAACGTGCTTTTTGGTTTTTTGTTTCCGCCAGAATATGCAAAGGCCATCTCGTTTTTCAGAATATATGTCTTCTCGTTTGTTATTGGGGCATTGGGGGCTGGTCTTGTGCTGAGAGCGACGGGCCATACCAGACATACTCTTAAGGCATACTTGAGGAGTGCTGTGATATTCCTTCCTTTTGCCTATTTCTCCATCAAGTATTATGGCACGTGGGGGGCTATTACCACGGCTATGTTGGGTATTTTGCTTCCCAAGATTTTCCAAATTTCGTTCGAAATGAAAATCTTGAATGTGAGTTTTTGGAAATACATGCCTTGGAAAAAAATTGGCAGTATCATACTCATCTCCGTATTGTTTCTTATTCCCATCGCCCTGCTGAACCATTATGTGAAACTGAATATTTTTGTAGCTGCTGCAATCGGTGTGGTTTATGTGTTGGCGGTATGGCTGATGGAACTGCAACGCGGTTTATTCATTGTGAGTAAAGAGACCATGATGAACTATCTTTCAAAGATTAAGATTTTTAGAAAAAGTAAATACTAACTCTCATAAAATAGAGCAAAGTGAAACAACTTATCAAAGCATATAACCTTTTCTATATTTTTATGGCCATTATTTGGCAACCTTTTCAGATTTATGTTCTGAAAGTGGATGGTGCCGGACGTACCATCATGATCATGTCAATATTGGTTGTTTTATTGAATTTGTTGGAATTCTGGAGACAAAAGGAATTCTTCAAATCATCCACTTTCTTTTGTTGGACTTTTTTGCTTTGCTATTCTATGATAAATGCCTTTTATAAAGGTTTTTATGCCGAATACGGTACATTTGTGTTTTTAAGAAACAATTTTCTCGATCCGTTTATTCTTTTAGTTGTTTTATTATTGGAATTAAACGATGATAAACGAACCAGCCTTTGGGTGATTTGGGTGGCTTTAGGTGTTTATTTGCTTATATGCCTGCCTTATTTTAGCTTAAACGACGAAGGCAGATTTGATGCAGAAGGTATAGGTAATCTTTATCCTTTGCATGCAGTTGCTTTTTTGTTTGTGTCCAGCGTCTTGTTCGTTGAAGAAAAGATCAGGATGTGGTTTTTTGTTGTGGTTGCCCTTGGAGTTAGCGTTATTATTTATATGTCAGGAACCCGAAAAGCTTTTGGCGCAGAAATCATCTTACTGTTGGGCGTTGTTCTGAACAATGGAAAAAAGCGGAATATTTGGGCTTGGTTGAGGCTTGTTTTCTTTGGTGGAATTCTGGCAGTTGGTATTTATTATGTAATGACTCGCACCTCGGTTGGCGAACGTCTGCAAGAAGGTACCGACGATTATTTTTATGTTCAATTAGTGGAGAATAACAAGGTCAACGATTTATTGATGACCTTATTAGGCGACCGAGCCGTGCAATATGAAAGCGCAATCGAATTGTTTCATGAGCACTTTTGGACTGGTATTGGTTTGACCAATTTTATGGACATGTCGGGAGGAGAATTGGTGCTGCACTCAGAATACATGGTGCAATTGTGCGAAAATGGCGTGATTGGCTTTGTTTTGCTTATGCTTTTCTATATTTTGCTTACAATAGGATTATTGAGGAATAGGAAATATGAAAAGAGAAAGGTCAACATGGCTTTATTTGGTCTGTTTGCGGTTTTGTTCATTAATTTTACAAGTTGGACCTATTGCATGAATTACATTATGGTTATTTATGCCATAATATTTATGTATGCCAATTCTTATAATAGTACTGAACATGAAAATAGCCATTCATTACAGAGAGAAAAGTTTCAGCGAACCCTGGATAGCATTTTTGGAGCGAAAACAGATAGTTATGAAATAGATAACGCATAAATGTACGGCAAAAAACAATCATAAGATGAAGTTATATACAATCACACACCCCAAGGTATTGGGACTTGTTGTTTTGGAATTGTTGTCTAAGCATATTACTATTCCCAATACTTTGTATCTTCGTTGTAAATATTTCTTGTCAGTAGGTAAATGGCTCCATTTAAGGCATCCCAAGACGTACAATGAAAAAATCCAATGGCTTAAATTGTATGGAAGGGATTCCAAAACAGCAGAATTGTGCGACAAATATGCTGTCAAAGAATATGTTTCCAATTTGATCGGAAAAGAATATGTTATACCCTTGTTGGGTGTATGGAATAATCCAGATGACATCAACTTTGATACTTTGCCAGACCAGTTTGTTCTCAAATGTACTCAGAATAGTGGATTAGGCATGTATATTTGTAAAGACAAATCGCAAATGGATAAAAAAACGGTTTTAGAAGGATTACAAAAGGGTATCAAAGAAGATTATTTTTTGCCAAGTCGTGATTATTGCTATAAAGGAATACCGCATAGAATAATTGCAGAAGAGTATCGAGAGGATGATGAAACAGGTGAACTTCGCGATTATAAATTTTTCTGTTTCCATGGTATTCCTAAAATCTTTTTTATTGCAGCGGGTCGTTCTAAAGGAGAGCCTGAGGTTACTTTTGATTTTTATGACATGGATTTCAACCATCTTCCTTTCACGAATGGACATCCAAATTCGGTAGTTCCTATAGAAAAGCCTCATTGTTTCGAGGAAATGAAGCAATTGGCCGCTAAATTATCAATAGGGCAAGCACATGTTCGCATAGATTTTTATGAAGCAAATGGTCAAGTTTATTTTGGTGAATTCACCTTTTCTCATTGGGGTGGATTTATGCCTTTCGAACCGGAAGAGTGGGATTATAAGCTTGGAGAATGGATCAAATTGCCTATAGATGATAAGAAAAATAAGGGATGATTCAACATGCAAAAAACTGTTTTTTTGTTTTGTTCGGGCATTGACGATGTGTTGTTAGGTTCAACTCAAGTTGCTGGTATACAAATCCAAATGGGTTTTTGGTCTAAGGCATTTTCAGAACAGGGTTGGAAAGTTTATAGCTTTTCAAATCATGGTACAAACCAAAGCATTAATGATATAGAATTCATCAGAGAAAGTTCTTCTCGTTTGTTATCTCTTTTGCATCTAAGAATCCTTTTAGAATTGTGTGATTGTTGGAAGGCTGTCATTAGGCAGAAGCCTGATTTAGTTATCAATAGGGGTGCTTCGCGTTCTTTGTTTTTTTTGGAATGTTTGTGTAGAATAAAAAAGGTGAAACTTGTTCAATTTGGCGCAAGCGACACGGATTTTATTCCTAAGCAAGAAATTATGGCTGGCAACTCATTGAACAGAAAACTATATCAAGGGGCTCTTAAAAGAATAAAACATTTTGTCTCGCAAAACACCAAGCAGCACGATGCGCTCCAAAAGTATTATGACAAAGAGAGCATTATTTTACCCAACATTTGGATTCCTGCAAATCAAGTTGTGAAACACAAAAACTATGATGCATTATGGATTGCCAATTTGAGGCCTTTAAAAAGGGCAGAATGGTTTGTAAATTTGGCTAAAAACTTGCCACAAAACAAATGTGCCATTGTTGGTGGCACTTTGTCCAAAGAGTATTATGATCAGATAAAGCAGATGGCTTCAGAAGTGAACAACTTGTCTTTTTTGGGTGCAAAATCTTTTGCTGAGGTGAATTATCTTTTGGCGGAAAGCCGTTTGCTAGTATGCACCTCTGAGTTTGAGGGTTTTCCCAACACTTTTTTGCAGGCTTGGGCATGTGATGTGCCAGTTGTTTCCACAGTCAATCCCAACGATTGTATTACAGAGTTCGGATTGGGAAAAGTTGTTGAAAACGAGTCTCAACTACGGCTTGCAGTTTATGAGTTGCTGAACACCGACGAGTTATATGCCAGATGTCAGGAGAATATCAGGAATTATTTCGCGGCTCATCATGATGCCAATTTGGCTTATCAGAAGGTTATGAAATTGATAGAAGAGTAGCCAATGAATCCAATAAAAGAATTTAAGGAGCTGTTCATTACTGACGCTCGTCGATATTTTGACAATCGAGATTTTGAAAGAATTCAACGAAGGAGTATAATCTATTGTTATTCGGTTAGTCGTAAAATACCTGGTTTACGTTTTAGTTATTGGATGCGACTTTGCAACATATTACAAGGTAAAATAGTATGGCTTCCTCTCTATGCTATCGCTTTAAACCGGTTTAACCATAATAAATATAAATATGGCATAGACATACCTTTTATCACACAAATCGGAAAAGGGTTCTACATCGGACATTTCGGCTGCATTGTGGTAAATTCACAAACTGTTATTGGCAATAATGTAAACATTTCTCAAGGTGTTACCATAGGAGCTGCCAACCGAGGCGATAAAGCAGGGGTTTCCGTTATTGGCGATGGGGTTTATATTGGCCCGGGCGCAAAAATTATTGGAGCTATACGTATAGGGAACAATGTAGCTATAGGAGCTAATGCGGTTGTCACGCACGACGTGCCCGACAATGCTGTTGTTGCGGGTGTTCCAGCACGCATCATTTCCATGAACGGTGCCGAAGGGTATGTGAATAGAAAAAGTGAATAATCATGAAAATCTTACATATTCTGGCAACATTGGGAAGCGGCGGCATACAAGGTTTTGTATATTCTTTGGCATACGAACAGGCTCGCATGGGACACGAAGTGATGGTTGTACTTACCGATATCTGTGATGATAAACTTAGTTTCAAGCAAGAACAAGTGCTGGCAGAAAAAGGGGTTATGGTGGTTCGTCTTAACAGACATGAAGGCAATAAGGTGGAATTGATTAAGTCAATGTTGGAATTCCGAAAACAAATAGAGCGATTCAAACCAAACATTATCAACTCCCATTCCAAGCTATGGCATTTATATGGAGCAATAGGATGTTTCGCAAACAAATACCAACAGGTTTGTACGGTACACACTACACCCGAAAAATGGTCAAGGCTTGTGAATCTATTTTGTGGTAACAAACCTGTGATTTATTGTTCCAAGGCCTCCTATGAGGGACGGATTCAAAAGAACAAAAATGTCGTTTGCATTGAAAACGGAATTGCTCCAAACTTGGTTCGGACCAAAGAAATTGTTGATTTAAGGAAAGAATATGACCTGCCTTCGGAATCAAAGATTATTGTTTCTGTTGGTAATCTTCGTCCTGCAAAAAACTATAAGAATCTTATAGAATTGGCCAAATTGGTTGATGGAGGCCCTATCCATTTCTTTATTTCCGGAAGCAACCTTGGCGGCCCTGCTTATGATGATCCTAAACTGTATGAGGGATACCGCAACCTCCATTGTCTAGGTTCACGCTCCGATGTTTCGGCCATCGAAAACGGGGCGGACTTATTCCTTAGTTCATCTACATACGAGGGACTTCCCATTGCAGTTCTTGAAGCCTACTTCAATGGTATTCCCTGTGTTCTTTCGCCTATCAAACAGCATATCCAGATTGCAGATGTACCTAAGGTTTGGATGCCAAAAGACTTTGAAGCAAAGTCGTTTCTAAAAACCATAGAAGAAGCTCTTGTAACTTTAGAATCGCATAATGCCATTTATGAGATGCGCAAGCCTTATATTGAGAAATATAGTATTGTTCGAACGGCACGTAACTATATTGATTTTTATAACGAGATAATCGACAAAGCTGAAAAATAGGAACACGAGGCTTTCATAAACGATAGATAAAATTAAACTGAAGGAGAAAAGGTTGTGTTATCAAAAGAGATAAGTGAATCGGTATTAACTATAGGCAATCGTAGCGATAAACCTGATGGTGGTATTGCACAAGTGCTCTATAGTTATAGTCAACACGTTTATCCTGTATTCCACCATGTGGTGAACTTTAAACAAGGAGGATCTTTTTATAAGATACTAATCACACTATGGAGCCTTATTCAAACGTTTTTTTGCTTGCTTATTAATCGGAAAATAAAGATTGTTCATATTCACACGGCAGCAGAAAATAGCTTTAAACGTAATACTATATTTGTGCATTTGGCACATGCTATGGGCAAAAAAGTGGTCTTGCATATACATAGTGGTCGTTTTAATGAGTATTATGAGCGTAATAAACGTCAAACTGATAAGGTATTTGCCAAGTGTGCCTCTATCGTAGTACTTACACAGGGATTCAAGGCATTTTATGAACAAAAGGGCTGTAGAAATGTAACGGTCATCAATAACATAATTGAACACCCAGAGTTCCGTGATGTTAAACACCAGGATAAAGCTATCCATTATTTGTATCTTGGTGTAATAACCAAAACCAAAGGAATCTATGACCTTTTGGAAGTCATTGTAAGACATAAAGAAGAATTTCGAGACAGATTGGTATTGCATGTAGGAGGAAATAAAGAAGTCAATACGCTGGTAAATATTATTAAAGAAAATGATATTGAAGACATTGTAAAATTCGAAGGATGGGTGAGTGGCAGCAAGAAAATAGATTTACTCAATTTGTGCGAAGTGTTTATTCTTCCTTCTTATACCGAAGGGTTACCAATATCCATCCTCGAGGCTCAATCGTATGGCCATTTTGTTGTGGCAACAAATGTTGGAGGAATACCCGAGATTGTAAATGAAACGAATGGAATGCTTTTCCCTCCCCAAGACAAGGAAAGGTTATATCAAATATTGAAAACACTTGATGCTGATAGAAGTATATTACACACAAGGAATACAATTAAAGAATCCTCAAAATACTATTTTTCCGAATATATTAGTGTGCAATTGGAGAACTTATATAACAGTTTGTTAAGTGTTTAGACTGTTTAGACATTAATCCATGAAAAAGAATTTGAATAATACGGTCATGTTCGCCTGTTCTGAAGGTGGGCATTTCACCCAACTGATGGCACTTCATGATTTATTCGGAGAATACGACTCGATTTTAGTCACTGACAATTTTAGGGCAAGCAAGGAAATGCCAGAATTAAAAGATATAGGGAGAATAGAGCTTGTTGGCGGCTTTGCCAATGCTAGAAAAAGTCATGCGGGGAGTAAGCATTCTGACAACAGGATTACTTATTTTCATGGCTATTTGAAATTATTTATCGAATGTAGAAAGGTAATAAAAAGGGTAAGACCAAAGGTTTTGATTTCCACAGGGAGTAATATAGCAGTACCTTTGTTTTTTTGTGGGAAGCTGATGGGAACAAAACTTATTTATATCGAATCTAGAGCACGAGTTTATACAAAATCAATGACAGGAAAACTGGTGAGCGGTATCAGTGACAAGGTAATCGTACAATGGAAAGAAATGCTGGAGTTGTATAAGAATGCCGAGTATTACGGAGTTTTAGTATAAAAAAAGAAAACATGATATTTGTAGCTTTGGGAACCCAAGCCACTGGTTTCAACAGGTGTTTAAAAATGCTTGATGAAATGGTGGAGCATTTTCATATCAAGGAAGAGATTATTGTCCAAATCGGGAACTCCAAATATGAGTCCAACAATTTTAAAACAATTTCATTCGTTTCGGAAGAGGTTTTCAAGCAATATATCAACGATGCTTCCGTCGTGATTTCACATGCTGGGAGTGGGGCTTTGTTCAATGCAATCAAAAAACATAAGAAGCTCATCGCAGTGGCTCGTTTGAAGAAGTATCACGAGATGGTTGATGACCATCAGACGGAACTAACCCGAAAACTTTCGGAAGAGGGGTACATTATAAATGGTACCTATTCGTTAATTGATGCATGGGAAAAACTGCAAGACTTTACACCCCGTTCAAATGATTTTGAGTGTACAATGATAGAGGGGTTAAAGAAAACTATTCATACTTGGATGGAAGAAACATAAAAAGACTTGAACCATATTGAATAACTAATTTTTCCAATGTTTGACATTTATTTTATTTTACTCGTATTTTGTATTTCGATTTTTGTTGCTGCATTAGCGCATCAGCCCATGTTGCGTTATGCTAGAAAACACAATTTATACGACAACCCTGAAGCAAGAAAGTTTCAGAGGAAGCCCGTACCGGTTATGGGTGGATTTGTCGTGTATTTAGGCGCTATTATAGGCTCGCTTTGTTATTGGTTCAAACACGATTCCTTAGCCATTGTCCCTGTACAAATCGCCATGCTGATGATGCTCCTCATTGGCGCTTGGGACGACATCAAGAAGTTATCCCCCAATTTACGGCTTGTCCTTGAAATCCTAATTGTAGCAGCCCTAGCCATCGGCAACCAATATCCCATCAATGATTTTCACGGTTTATGGGGTATTCACGAAATCTCACCATGGATTGCCTGGCCATTGACTATCTTTGCTTGTGTGGGCATCATCAATGCCATCAATATGATTGACGGTATCGATGGCCTCTCTTCGGGTATTTGCATCATGGCTTTTGGCTTCTACGGATTGCTGTTCTTTTATGCTCATGATTTTGTCCGTGTTGCCTTGTCTGTTGCCATCATTGGAAGTTTGATTCCGTTTTTTATTATGAATGTGTTCGGAAACAGGTCGAAAATGTTCATTGGTGATGCAGGTACCATGATGTTGGGCATTGCACTTTGCGACATGTTGATGTCAATGTTGACGACTAATTCAGCCTGTGCTCAACAAGTAAAATATACAGATTTCTGTTTGATAGCTTTTGCTTTGGCTGTGTTGTCCGTTCCTGTGTTTGATACTCTTAGAGTTATGTTTGGTAGAATCAGTCGTGGAGAATCGCCTTTTGTTCCCGACAAGACGCATCTGCACCATGCCTTTATTGACTATGGTTTTCATCATTTGGAAACCTCGTTAATGGAAATCATGCTCAATATGATGATTATTGGCTTGTGGTGGGGCATCTATAAATCGCATTTATCGGAACAATGGCAACTATATGGCGTTATCGTAGCAAGTATTGGGGTCTGTTTCGGGTTGTATTGGATGTTGGGACGCCGCAAACGCATTGCCGCTAAGGTGAAAGAACAATATGACATCAGTATGGAGGAATACGAGAACCTTACGGATGAGGAAAAAAAACAGTTGAAAAGCAAACTTGATAGCAAGAAAACAAACAAAACAATATGAATATAGCAGTAGCAGGCACGGGCTATGTTGGTCTAAGTATTGCCACCTTGTTGGCGCAACACAACCATGTCACGGCAGTGGACGTGATTCCCGAAAAGGTGGAACTTATCAATAATAAGAAATCACCCATTCAAGACGAATACATCGAAAAGTATCTTGCTAAGAAGAATCTTGACCTTACAGCCACACTTGATGGCGCAATGGCCTATAGGGATGCCGAGTTCGTAGTCATTGCCGCTCCCACCAACTACGACCCGCAAAAGAACTTCTTTGACACTTCCCATGTGGAGGAAGTTATCGACCTTGTGTTAAGCGTCAATCCTGATGCGGTGATGGTTATCAAGAGCACGATACCTGTGGGCTACACCCGCAATCTCTATGTGAAATATGCCGCCAAGGGCATGAAAAAGTTCAACCTGCTCTTCTCACCAGAGTTTTTGCGTGAAAGCAAGGCTTTGTATGACAATCTTTATCCGAGCCGGATCATCGTGGGATATCCCAAGCCCATTGCGGGTTATGATATAGAAAATGAGGCGATAGAAACTTTGGCGAGACCCGATATGGAAGATAAAGCCCATCAATTTGCCGCTCTTTTGCAACAAGGTGCCATCAAGCAGGATGTTCCAATCCTCTTTATGGGCATGAAGGAAGCCGAGGCTGTAAAACTCTTTGCCAATACTTATCTGGCTTTGCGCGTGAGTTATTTCAATGAGTTGGACACTTATGCCGAAGTAAAAGGCTTGGACACTCAAGCCATCATTGACGGCATTTGCCTCGACCCGCGCATTGGAAGCCACTACAATAATCCAAGTTTTGGCTATGGTGGCTATTGTCTACCTAAAGACACCAAGCAATTGTTGGCCAACTACGAGGATGTACCCGAAGACCTCATCCGTGCCATCGTTGACAGCAACCGTACTCGCAAGGACTTCATCGCCGACCAAATACTGAAAAAAGCGGGTTATTATGACTATTATGATCAAGGTCAATACAACGCTGCAAATGAGCATCGTTGCGTTATCGGTGTGTATCGCTTGACGATGAAGTCGAACAGCGACAATTTCCGTCAAAGCAGCATCCAAGGCGTGATGAAACGCATCAAGGCGAAGGGTGCCGAGGTCATCATCTATGAGCCGACCTTGCCCGATGGCACGACCTTCTTTGGAAGCCTTGTGGTCAACGATATGGCAAAGTTCAAGGCCATGAGCCAAGCTATCATTGCTAACCGCTACGACAGCATTCTTGACGATGTAAAGGACAAGGTCTACACCCGCGACATTTTCAAGCGCGATTAGAAAAGATGGAATTCCTTTCCGCCCATTGGCTTGACATTACCACCACCGCGCTCGGTCTGGCTTACATTCTTTTGGAGTACAAGGCCAGCGTGTGGATGTGGGTCGTGGGTTTCTTCATGCAATCGTTGGGCATCGTATTGTACTATCAAAAAGGACTTTATGCCGATTGTGGCATGGAGTTCTATTACTTGGCCATGACTATCTACGGCTTCATCGCGTGGATGCGGCACAAGCAGAAAGTCGCCGATTTGCCCATTCGCCACATGCCGCGAAAGACTGCCTTGGTGTGGATTGGGTTTGCTCTTGTTATTTGGGCTGTTATTTACTTTGTGTTGTCGCGTTTTACCAACAGTAACGTTCCCGTGCTCGATGCCTTCACCACGGCTTTCAGCATTGTGGGTATTTGGGCTTTGGCTCGCAAATACCTTGAGCAATGGATGGTGTGGATAGTGGTGGATGTGGTCACTTGCGGACTCTATTTTTACAAGGATATTCCCTTCAAGGCCAGTCTTTATGGGCTGTATGTCATCATCGCGGTGATGGGGTATTTCAAGTGGAAACGGATGATGCTGGAACGGTAAAAACGGGCATGTGCGAAAAAAAATACACTTTTTTATAGTTTCATTGTTTTTTTTCATAATATTGCAAACGCAAAACAAGCTCGACAATGTAAGAAATTGGAAAATGTTGTGCTTGTATATCGCTATATATCACGGTTTTGTCAACACAAAATGTGGCTGACAAGGCGAAGCTGTAGAAAAAAAGATTCAAGAAAATTGATAATATTTTGGCGTATCTTTACAATCACATCGCGGTCAAATATTAGGTTGATTTATTTACCAAATCGAGTAAAAAAGACATGAAAGGCATAGTATTAGCTGGAGGTTCTGGCACTAGATTGTACCCTATTACTAAGGGCGTGAGCAAGCAACTGCTTCCCATTTACGACAAACCGATGGTGTATTATCCCATCTCGGCTTTGATGCTGGCAGGAATAAGAGATATATTGATTATATCTACACCATTTGACTTGCCTGGTTTCAAGCGACTTTTGGGCGATGGTTCTGACTATGGTGTACATTTTGAGTATGCTGAACAACCTTCACCAGATGGCCTGGCACAGGCTTTCATCATTGGTGAGAGATTCATCGGCAAAGATTCTGTTTGCTTGGTGTTGGGTGACAACATTTTCTATGGCAGCGGTTTTATTACTTTGCTTCGCGATGCCGTTCGGGATGCCGAGAAAAACAAGAAAGCGACAGTGTTCGGCTATTGGGTTTCTGACCCAGAACGTTATGGCGTAGCCGAATTTGACAAAAATGGTAATTGCCTAAGCATAGAAGAAAAACCGAAAGAGCCTAAAAGTAATTATGCCGTGGTAGGACTGTATTTCTACCCGAACAAGGTCATTGATGTGGCCAAACATATTAAGCCTTCTGCCAGAGGCGAATTGGAAATAACGACTGTAAACCAAGAATTCTTAAAAGATGGTGAACTTAAAGTACAGGTTTTTGGAAGAGGTTTCGCTTGGCTTGACACGGGAACCCATGATTCGCTTGCCGAGGCATCGACTTTCGTGGAGGTGATAGAAAAACGCCAAGGTTTGAAGGTAGCTTGCCTTGAAGGCATCGCCTATCGCAACGGATGGATTGCAGAGGAGAAAATGTACGAATTGGCAAAGCCTATGCTGAAGAACCAGTATGGGCAATACCTCATGAGGGTAATTGAGGAGATGAAGGAGGAAATCAATTCTGATTCTTTCAGAAATCTGTAAACAAAACGAAAAGAGTTGTTTTGTCTATTTGTAAAGCCATAAGTTTAATGAGGTTTCGGTTGTTTGTGCTCGGTGCTTCTTTTATGTGAGATAGTAAAAATTGTTTTAGATAATGAATATCAAAGATGCCAAGTTAATAGATTTGCCCAAGTTTCTTGATACAAGGGGGAATCTTTCTTTCGTTGAGAACTTCAAACAGATTCCGTTTGAAATCAAGCGTACCTATTGGCTTTATGATGTGCCCGGAGGGGAGTGTCGCGGTGGACATGCCTATAAGGAGAACGAAGAATTCATTATCGCCCTTTCGGGAAGTTTCGATGTGGTGCTTGATGACGGAAATGAACGTAAAGTATTTTCTCTCAATCGTTCCTATTACGGCTTGTATGTTCCGAAAGGACTTTGGCGTGAAATGGAGAACTTCTCCACAAATGCTTTTGCTTTAGAGTTCGCTTCAACGTATTATGACGAGGCTGACTATATTTACGATCATAATCAATTCTTAAGAATGAAATGTGATGGAGAAATATAATGTCTTTGATTGCTCAATCGTAGAATTGGACAAGCATCACAGCGACCGCAAAGGCAACCTTTCCGTGGTGGAAAATGGTGTGACATTGCCCTTTGACGTGAAGCGGGTGTATTACCTTTATGATGTTCCGGGCGGCGAAAACCGCGGATCACATGCCCACAAGGAGCTGAGCCAACTTATCATTGCCGCAAGTGGTTCTTTTAAAGTTACGCTTGACGACGGCAAGTTGAAACGCACATTTTTCCTCAACCGTCCATACCAAGGCTTGTATGTAAAACCGGGAATGTGGCGTGATTTGGAGGATTTTTCATCTGGTGCTGTATGCATGGTGTTGGCTAGTGAGGTGTATCAGGCAGAAGATTATATTAGGGATTATCAGGAATTTTTGAAATTTAGGGGAATATGAACACAATTCATCCAACCGCAATTATTGATGATACTGTTGTATTAGGTGATGGTAATATCATAGATGCTTATGCCATCATAAGGGGTAACACCATCATCGGCAATGGCAATTACATAGGGCTGCATACTGCTATCGGTGTACCTCCAACTGATACTAAGCAAGTGGACTTTGGATTTGAAAACCCGCATTTAGAGATAGGAGATAACAATATCATACGTGAGTTTTGCGTGGTCGAGCAGCCATGTTACGAAAACTTGTCTAAGATTAGTAACCATGTCTTTTTAATGCAAGGTGTGCATCTCTCTCACGACAACATTTTGAAAGACCATGTAGTTATCACCAATCAATGTGTGGTAGGCGGAATTGTTAAAATTCTTGACGGTGCAGATCTTGGAATGGGTTGTACCATTAACCAATACTCAATTATCGGACATTATAGCATGGTAGCAACGGGAGCTCCTTGCATGAAGAACGTGAAACCCTTTAGCAGATATATCCCCAACAAGCCGATTTCCGTAAATACATACGCAATAAAAAAATACGGTTTTATGAATGATTTGGATGAAATTTCTGCTTATGTGATGGACGAAGTAAAACCGACTTCGGCTAAGATAAAAAGGATTGTTGAAGAGTTTGACAAATGGGTGGGAGAGTATGGAAGAGAGACTTATTTGTAGATTTTGTTTTAACAACTAATTTCATGATTATGACCAACTAATGTGGTCGGAAAAAACATTAAAACCATGTCATCATCATTGAAAGATAGGGCTATAGCATCCATGATATGGGTTACAATTGATAAAACAGGAGGATATGTTCTCTTGTTTATATCAAATCTAATCCTTGCTCGATTATTAATGCCTGAGGATTTTGGATGTATTGCAATGCTAAACGTGTTTTTGGCGATTGCAGACATTCTCGTTCATGGTGGATTTGGCACTGCTTTAATTCAGAAAAAGAAACCCACGCATTTAGATTATACATCGGTTTTTTATTTTAATCTTTTCATTTCAATCATTTTATATGTATTATTGTTTGTTTCTGCTCCTGCTATCGCAAGGTTTTACCAATTACCTTTGTTAAGCAAAGTGTTAAGGATTCAGGCTCTTGAGTTGATAATTAACTCGTTTACAGTTGTACAATTAAGCATATTAAAGAAAAGATTACAGTTCAAGGCTTTAGCAATAAGAAATATTTCTTCAAGTTTAATAGGGGTAATAGTTTGTGTTATATGTGCTTTGTTTGGTATGGGGGTTTGGAGTTTGGTGGCAAATGTTTTGATTTCCAGATTGTTTGGTGTATTGTTTCTATGGAAAGCATCAGATTGGAGACCTACATTTGAGTTTAGTTTTTCTTCGGTAAAAGAATTGTTTGGATTTGGTGGGTTTATGATGTTGTCATCTATTATTAGCTCCATATATGCGAATTTGCAAAGTTTACTAATAGGAAAGTTTTATTCACCGTCAGATTTGGGTTATGTCAATCAAGCCAAGAAATTAGAGAGCATTCCATCGGGAACATTATCAAGTATAGTTGGTCAAGTTTCTTTCCCCGTATTTTCGCAGTTGCAAGATGAAACAATTACATTAAAAAATGCCATCAGAAAAAACATAAAATCAATACAATATATAAATCTGCCAATGATGCTATTACTTGTTATAATTGCAAAGCCTTTGATTTTGTTGTTATATGGCGAACGGTGGATAGAAAGTATTCCATATTTTCAAATTTTGTCGTTTTCAAGGTTGATAGCGGCAATTGTCCCTTTGAATATGAGTATTATTAGTGCAAAAGGGAAAGGGAAGCTTTATTTAGTAACGCAATTAATTATATGCAGCGCGGCCATATCATTGATTTTGGTAAGTGTTCGACATGGAATAATTGCTTTATTAATAGCTTTAGCGTTCATTCCATATTTTGAATTTTTAGTGTGTGCTTTGGTAAATCATCGGCTTATTGGGTATGGCTTTTTTCAACAATTAAAAGATATATTACCTACATTTGGAGTAGCTTTAGCATTGGCAGTAAGTATGTATTTTGTTGGATCTTTAATTCCCTGGCATCCATATCTTGTTATGATAATACAAATGATATTATATACCATTTTGTATTTGTTGAGCACAAAGGTGTTGGGTTTTGAAGCTTTCAATATCTACTATAGTGTATTTTCTAACTGGATTCATCAAAGAGCTTTTAAAAACAAGACAAAACAATGAAAGATTGCGTCTTTAGTATTACCATTTTTTGGTCTACACTGTTTTTTTCATTAATGAGCCTTTTAGGGAAGCGTTATGGAGGTAGTTCTTTTTCAGGAATTTATGTTTATTTGAGTGTAGGTGTGGCATTACTAGGTATTCTATTAGTTTTGAGAGACTTTTTTAAAAATGCATATCTAACATTATCAGAGTTCGTCTCTTGTTTAATACTTTTTCTTTTCATTTTGATAGGGGTTTTTACCGGGTACTATTCCTCTTCCATGTTTGGCCAGTTTGTCTTGTTTTGTATCCCTTCGGCAATGGTTGCGTTGTATTACGCTCGACGAAATTCAGTTTCATCAATCGTAAAATGGATAGACGTTTGGATGTTAGTGTTATCCGCGTCATTCTTTATCAAGATACCAGCATTAGTAAGTAATGTTATGAATCAAACCGCATGGTATTCGCAAGCAATGTCTTATGATGCAGCATGTGCTATTTTGTTGAATTTGTATATGATGGTGTTTGGTAAACAATATGTTCGTTTCAACTTTTTCAATTCTTCTTTTTATAAAACAGCACGTTGGTTTCTTTTATTGTTGCAATTTGTTGCTCTCATTTTAGGTGGAGGAAGGGGTGCCATAGTCGTTGTAATTGTCGGTGTTATATGTCTGATGCCGACCTTAAGAAAACAAATACACCAAGGTTTTTTTGTGTTTTTTGTTGCTGTTTTATTTCTCATTGTTGGTTTTTATTTCGTTTATCAAAAAGGTGATAATAGTTTCACTTATGTATTAGACAAAAACTTAACAAGATCTTTTTCGATGTTGGATGATTCAAAGACAATGTATGAAAGAACTTCTGGGCGTAATTATGTTTATTCAAATAGTATTGATGCAATAGTAAAAAGTCCTTTTATTGGCTATGGACTTTTTCGATATGTTGAAGAGATACGACCACAGCCATATCCACATAACATATTATTAGAATGGGCATTGCAATATGGGATATTATTTGCCATTGTTTGTTTGTTTTTTGTTTTTGTTTTGATTCATAAGTACAATATAGGCAGAAAACGCAATAATCAGTTGGCAATATTAACCCCAATGATGGTTGTTTCTTTTGTCCAGTTATTATTTAGTGGTTCATATATGCAGACACCTTTGTTTTGGTTTGTGATATTGTTCTTATTTAACTACAAACCGTCTATTCAGAATAATAGTTATAGTTAAATACTCAATTACGACATCAATAGAGCCGTGATAGTTGCTGCTCTTGTCAATTTTATTAATACGATTTTGCAAAACCGTTATGACTTTTTTGTATGGAGAACCCTTGAATACATGCAATGGAAATATGAGCAAAATCCAGTATAATTTGATGCAATTTTCAAAGAACGGAAAAACGGAGGCAATTGTAGGCTTTACAGATATTCATGAATATAGTATCGGAGGAAAGTTTGTGCGGAGTGTAAAAATTTTTGATTCTGTTATTTCCCCTAACTCACAGCTCACGGATAAAGATTTGTTAACATACATAGCCGATTTCTTCAAAAAAAGGCCAAAAAATTGAGGGGATTCTTTCTTTAATAAAGACAGATTGGTATCCGAGAATAAGTATAACTCGCCCTGTATTGTCAACTTTAAAGTCAGAAGTAAAGAATCCGTATTTGACCTATCTTGACCAAGACATGGAGCAGGTGATGTAAGAGAGATAGTTATAGTATGAAATACTTTATCATTAAGGATAACGAGAAAGAATTAAGAGACGATCTTTTTTAATATTAAAACTAAAGTAATAACAAAATGATTAATGTTGGAATTATCGGATGTGGCTTCGTAGGTGGAGCCTTAAAGGATTGGTTGGAACACAACAACCCAGAGTGTAAGTTGTTCATCAGCGACCCCGCCAAAGGTTATCATGATGACTTAAGCAATATCGATATTGCATTTTTGCAGATACATGTTCCTACAGAAGAAGACGGTACACAGGATTTGAAACTGATGATGGAATTAATCCAAAATCTTCCCGATGTGCCTGTGTTCGTTCGCACCACCATTCTCCCAGGCACTAGTGACAGGCTTTCTCGTGAAACGGGACACAAGGTACACTACATGCCAGAATTCCTTACAGAACGTACACATATTGAGGATTTTAAGAAGCAAACTATGGTATTTACTGGAGCTCATGAGTTGCTCACTAAAATTTTTGTAGGCAAGAAGTTTACCGTGATGACCCCGTTGGAGGCTGAACTTACAAAATATATGCATAATGTATTCGGTGCCTATAAGGTTACCTATTTCAACGCTTGCCGTGAATATTGCGAGCAGATGGGTGCCGACTGGCGCAAAGTGCATACAGGGGTGCTGCTTTCTGGTTATATTAACGACACACATACATATGTGCCTGGCCCTGATGGTAAGTTTGGATATGGAGGCAAGTGCTTCCCAAAGGATGTGAATGCTTTTGCAAAGATGACAGAAGGTACACCCCTTGGAACACTTTTGGAACATCTCCACGACCTTAATGTTCATTTTCGTGGCGTAGAGGAACATATTTAGTTTTATATTATCAGAAGTCCACAAGGAATATCCGATGAAAAGAAGTAGAGCTGTTTGTGATATAAAGGGTGTATTAGATTGTTTAATAATTGAAATTGGCTGGTATTATGTCAAAGATTCTTTTCATTACTACAATGTATCCTGATCCATTGCGACCAGGGACGGAGGTGTGCCATTATTATACTCGAGAATGGGTTAAGATGGGATACAATGTCATCGTAGTGAATCTGCGCTCTATGTTCCCGCGCATCTTTACTGATGCCGCAAGACTGTTTCCCAAATTGGCATTCAAGTATGTGGGAAACCATGTGGAAATGGATCGCAACATGAATATTATCTCCCATCAAGTTGAGAATGTTCAGGTGTATAGTATGCCTGTCTTCAAATATAAGCCTCATGCCAAATACCCCAAGAAGTCCATCCTGAAAACGGTAAAATCAATTGAAGAGATTTGTAAAAAACACGAGTTTGTTCCAGACGCCATCATTGGGCACTTCTTCAATCCGACCACTGAAGTAATTTATGAGTTGAAAAAAATGCATCCAGCCGCGAAATCCTGCATTGTATTTCATGAAGGACCTGCGGGCATGAAAGAACATTATGCCGATAATGCCAGAGAAATACTTGATTCTTTTGACATCATCGGATTTCGGCATAAAACAATGGGTAAATGGTACGAAAAGGCTTTCGGCAAACTAAAGAACACTTTTGTGTGCTATTCGGGCACTCCTCCCTTATATCTAAACACCCCTTTGCTGTGTGAGAAAGGATTTTCAAATGAATCAATCAGAGAATTCTTGTATGTTGGACAGTTTACTTACAATAAATGCGTGCAAGAGACCATAGCAGCCTTGCACAAAGCCTATCCCCAAGGCGGTTTCCATCTGACCTGCGTGGGAAGTGGTGGAACGGCATTGGATGACATCAAGCAATATATCCAACAAGAGAAGCTTCAAGAAAACATCACTTTTACGGGTCAAATTGATCGTGATAAGATTATTCGTTATTATGACGGAAATGCATGTTTCTTAATGATAAGCAAGTCGGAGGCTTTTGGGTTGGTATATCTTGAAGCCATGGCTCGTGGATGCATTTGTGTGGGAACGCGAGGGCAAGGAATTGATGGTGTCATTGTGGATGGAGTAAATGGTTTCTTATGTAAGGGAGGTGACAGCGATGAATTGTCAAAAATTATCACAAGAATTAACACCCTTTCCGCTTCAGAAAAGAAGAGAATTTCTGACAATGCTCGCCGCACAGCAGAAGAATTGTCAGACTATAATGTGGCGAAGAATTATATTGAGGCTGTAATGAATGCATAACAAATACTGTATTTATGTTAAAAGTTGCGATTATGATTACTTCCTGCGATGCTTATGCGGATTGCTGGAAGCCGATGATTTTTTCGTTGGACAAATATTGGCCCAATTGTGAGTGGCCGCGTTATATTGTCACCAACTACAAGGAAGACAACAGCCTTCCTAACACGGAATTTGTAAAAGTTGGTGACGATAAACGCAGTTGGTGTAATCTTGCTCGTAAGGGACTGGAAGCCATAGATGCAGATTATGTTTTGTTCTTCCAGGAGGACTACTGGTTGGGTCGAAGGGTGGATAATGAAGCTATCAAAGCCCATGTGAAATACATGGATGAAAATCATGTGGATTATCTAAAGATCCAAGATGACATTCGCCGTGATGACTTGCGGATAGGAGTGTCAGACTATTGTATGAATCCTATAGATATGCGCTATGCTTTCAATACCGCTATCGCCTTCTGGCGAAAGACAGCCATACCACAGCTTTTGCCCACGGATTGGAACGGATGGCAATTTGAACGTCAAATTACGCCTTATGTAAAAGTGCATAATATCCAAATCAATTCTCAAGCCTTGTACTCACCATTATATGCAACAAAGGGCATGAAAACCATTCCTGAAGATGCAATTGTGAGAGGAGTTTGGACACCTGCAGCGGTCAAGTTTATGAAAGAAAATGGTTTTGAGGATGTTTTGGCACAACGAGAAGTCATGGGACCTTTCAATCAATGGGTGCGTAAGCACTGTCCAGGTCATCAAAGTGTTTTCAGATGGCCGTTTTGGGCTGTCTTGCATGTGTTGAACAAGTATAAATTGAATTGGTAATATAAAAATAAAGAATATTATGAAAACCGCATTAATTACCGGAATCACAGGCCAAGACGGCTCTTTTTTGGCTGAGTTTTTATTGGAAAAAGGCTATGACGTGCATGGCATCATCCGCCGCTCGTCGTCGTTCAACACGGGTCGCATCGAGCATCTTTATTTGGATGAATGGGTGCGCGACATGAAGAACAAACGCCTGATTACGCTGCATTACGGCGACATGACGGACTCTTCGTCGTTGGTGCGCATCATCCAAAGTGTGCAACCTGACGAGATATACAACCTCGCCGCGCAAAGCCATGTGAAAGTGTCGTTCGACTGCCCCGAATACACGGCCGAAGCCGATGCCGTAGGCACGTTGCGCCTCCTCGAAGCCGTGCGTATCCTCGGTTTGGAGAAGAAATGCAAGATTTATCAGGCCTCCACATCGGAGTTGTTTGGCCTCGTGCAGGAAGTGCCCCAAAAGGAGACGACGCCCTTCTATCCGCGCTCGCCCTACGGCGTGGCCAAGCAATACGGTTTCTGGATTGTAAAGAACTACCGCGAGAGCTATGGCATGTTTGTCGTCAATGGCATTCTTTTCAACCACGAGAGTGAAAGGCGAGGGGAGACCTTTGTGACCAGAAAAATCACTCTGGCTGCGGCACGCATCAAGCAGGGCTATCAGGACAAGCTTTATCTCGGCAATCTCAACGCGCTTCGCGACTGGGGCTATGCCAAGGACTATGTGGAGTGCATGTGGCTGATTCTTCAACAGGAAAAGCCCGAGGACTTCGTCATCGCCACGGGTGAATACCACACGGTGCGCGACTTCTGCACCTTGGCCTTCAAGCATGTGGGCATAGAATTGCGCTGGGAAGGCGAAGGCGTCAATGAAAGAGGCATCGATGTGGCTACGGGCAAGAGCTTGGTTGAAGTCGACCCGCGTTTCTTCCGTCCCGCCGAGGTGGAGCAATTGCTCGGAGACCCGACCAAAGCCAAGACGCTTCTCGGTT
>Ga0265298_10000317_pt1 | contig 73370 bp, 53 predicted proteins | sample AusTroGonzalo_MG_3_FD_193486 | JGI IMG/M metagenome (GOLD analysis project Ga0265298, IMG submission 193486) | Bovine rumen microbial communities from tropical cattle in Woodstock, Queensland, Australia - Gonzalo_01 | ecosystem: Host-associated > Mammals > Digestive system > Stomach > Rumen ... | reverse complement strand
AAGCGTTTCACCGGCCAGGTGAATGCCGACTACAAGATCAAGAAATGGTTCACCGTGGGTACCAACACCTCCATCGAGTTCCGCAAGCAGCAGAAGATAGGTGAGCACTCCGAGTATGCAGGCAGCAGCGCCGGCCTTCTCGGTACCTTGATTATCGACCCGCTCACCCCTGTCTATTTCACTTCTTACGACGACCTTCCGCTGGGCATGAAGGATGCCCTGGACAAGGGTGTGAAGGTCTACGGCCCCGAAGACCACCCCGGCTGGTACTATGCTGTTTCCAAGATTCTGGAAGGTGACGGCGTGAACCCGCTCATCTACCGGGACCGCAACCAGAAGAAGGAAGAGGGTTGGAACATCCGCGGCACCGTGTATGCCAACATCACTCCTTTCAAGGGCTTCGTGTTCACCTCCCGCCTGGGCTACCGCATCAAGCAGAGTTATTCCAGCAACTACGAGGAGCCCTACCACGCAAATGCGAAAAACTATTCAACCACCTACAGCATCAGCGCCACCTCTTCGCAGAGCTACTATTATCAATGGGAAAACTTCGCCAACTACAATGTAACCCTGGCGAAGAAACATGCCATCGGTGCCATGGCCGGTATGTCCTATACCTACAATGACAGCCGCAGCGTGGGCGCCGGCCTGACGGGTGAGGATCCCCTCAAGGGCTATGCCGAGAACTTCCGCTACCTCACCCAGGACAACGGTTCCGGTACCAAGAGCATCTCCGGCGGTTCCCCCAGCCAGAGCGCCCAGATCTCCTACTTCGGCCGTCTCACCTACACCTTTGACAACCGTTACAGCCTGCAGACTAACTTCCGTGCCGATGCTTTCGACTCCTCCAAACTGTCTCCCAAGAACCGCTGGGGTTACTTCCCTTCGGTATCGGCCGGTTGGACGGTGTCCAATGAAAGCTTCATCAAGGACAACATCAGCCGTGACATCCTGAGTTTCCTGAAGTTCCGTGCATCCTGGGGTATCAACGGTAACATCTCCGTGCTCTCCGGCTATCCTTACTCCACCTCCATCTCCTACAACAGCAAGAGTTACCAGTTCGGTACCGACGAGGCCCTCACCCTGGGTTCCCAGCCGGACGGCCTGGCCAATCCGGACCTCACTTGGGAGACTTCCAAACAGACGGACGTGGGTATGGACCTGCGCTTGTTCAATAACCGCCTCACCCTGGGCGTTGACTGGTACAACAAGGACACCGAAGGCCTGTTGGTGAGCATCTCCCCGGTGGCCGAGGTGGGTATCTCCTCCACCACCGTGAACGCCGGTTCCGTGAACAACACCGGTTGGGAATTTGAACTGGGCTGGCAGGACAACATCGGTGACTTCCACTACAGCCTCAACGGCAACCTGTCCACCCTCAAGAACAAGGTCACCTATCTGGAGCCCTCCGTGGGTCACCAGAAAGGATCCAGCTTCGGTAACATGAAGTTCTCCACCTGGTTCGAGGAAGGTTACCCGGTATGGTTCTTCCGCGGCTACCAGTATGCCGGTATCAACCCGGAGGATGGCAAGGCCCTGTACTATACCGCCCCGGACGAGAACGGAGTGGTGTCAACAACCACGGCTCCCGTGGATGCCGACATGGGTTATATGGGCAGCGCCCTCCCGCCCCTCAACTTCGGTCTCACCCTTCACATGGACTGGAAGGGAATTGATTTTACAGCATTCGGTACCGGCGCCGCCGGACATCAGTTGATGCCTTGCGTATATCGCGTGGACCACATGAATATCAACTCCCTGGTCTATTTCTACGAGGAATCCGGCAAGTCCATCCCCAAGATTGAGAATATGTGGAACAGCAAGGAATTCTGGAGCTCCTCCGCCGTTGTCTTCAAGGGCGACTACTTCAAGATTAAGCAGATCCAGCTGGGTTATACCCTGCCCAAGAAGCTCACGAAGAAGATCCTGATTGACAGCCTGCGCTTCTACGTCTCCATGGACGACTGGTTTGTGTTCACCAAGTATCCGGGCTTCGATCCGGAGACAGCTTCCACCGGCTCCTCTCAAGGTATGGGTCTTGACAAGGGCTCTTACCCGAATGCCAAGAAGCTTATGTTCGGTGTCAATGTTTCCTTCTAAATGATGATAGCCATGAAAAAGAATATCATTTTTGTAATCATCGGTTCCCTGGCAGTGCTCTCTTTCACTGCTTGCAATCAGGAACTGTTGGATATCCAGCAGAAGGGCGTTATCTCTTATGAGGATTTCTATAAGACCGACGAAGACGCCGAGTCCGCCCTTACGGCTGTTTATGCTCAATTCATCAATCTGATCAATGCGCAAGGCAGTAACAACCCGGCCTGGAACGTGGTTGTGAACGCCTGCGGCGACGAACTGTACTGGGGCGGTGGTAAGAAAGACGGTAGTAGCTCCGGTGCCCAGGATATGAATGAATTCCGCAATACATACGACAGCACCATTCCCCATATCAGGGTTGTCTACAAAGGTTTGTATTCCCTTATTTATAAGGCCAACCTGGTTCTGGACAATTTCTATGGCGAGAACGGCGAACTGTGCGACTCGCAGGTCAAGAAGCGTTGTGTGGCCGAGGCTCGCGTAATCCGCGCCTGGGCGCACTTTACCCTGGCCACCTTCTGGGGAACGCCGCCGCTGGTGGAGCACGTACTCGCCGGTGACGCCCGTCCTACCAACTGCGACCATCAGGTTCTGATGGACTGGTGCATCGCCGAGTTCAAGGCCGCTATCCCCGACCTCGAACCCCGTAAGGGCAAGACCGACAAGGCGGGTGCGTATAAGATTACCACCGGTGTCGGTTACGCTTTCCTGGGCAAGGCCCAAGTCTTCAACAAGGATTGGAACGGTGCCAAGGAATCCCTCAAGAAGGTGATTGACTCCGGCAACTACGCCCTGGTTCCCACCAAAGACATCTGGAACCTCTTCCACATGGTGGGCGACGGCAATGAGGAGAAGATCCTGGAGATGAACTATATGTACAACTCCGGCATCAGCATGGGTGAATGGAAATACCATTTCCAGCGTAACCAGGCCCTGTTCCTCCGTAATATCAAGAAATACCCTACGGTGCTGATTCATAATGCCGGTGACGGCTGGGGCAACAATGTATCCCCCACCAAACCCTTTATGGATGCCATCATGAAGCACGAGCCCAATTCGGCCCGCCGCAAGGCTTGGTTCGTTTCTTACGAGGAATTCATCACCGAATACGAATACCCGCTGGGCGAATCCACGGTGGATGTCCCCGATGAAACCGGCAAAAAGTCAAAGGTTACTTACAAGGCCGATGCCGATATGACCAAGGAAGAGAAGCTGATGGACTACCGTCGCGGCCTCAACTGCGAGAAGTACGACGAGACCTATGCCAACTACGGTTATTACTTCCTGAAACTCCTGCCTTGGGAGTCGGATCTGATTCCGAACAGTTCCACCATCACCCAAGAGAACCGCATTATCATGCGTTATGCGGAAGTGCTCCTCCTCTACGCCGAGGCTTGCGCCATGACCAATGACAACGACGGTCTGAAGTACCTGAACATGGTGGCCGAACGCGCAGGTGCTCCCACGTATTCAGCTCTCACCATGGACAACGTGAAGCAGGAGAAGTGGTTCGAAATGGCCTGGGAAGGTGTCCGCTTCTGGGATTTGGTCCGCTGGGGCGACGCTCCCACGGCGCTGGCATTCAAGAGCCGCGACGAAACGCCTTACCTTGGCGACGATTTCTATGTACACGAATCCAAGGGTAAGAAGACGACCGGCAAGCCGCACAAGGCCCATGTCTATTTCCATGATGACGGATGGGCAGCCCTTGGCGGCGGCTACAAGAGCGGCAAGCACGAACTTCTTCCGTTCCCGTTCGATGTGATAAGCATCAATCCTTGGAACGAGGAGACCGGCGAAGGCCTGAAGCAGAATCCCGGTTGGGAATAGTTCTGTACTGTTTAAAAAACAGGGTGACTCAAACGAGCCACCCTGTTTTTTCTTGCCGACGCCAGTTCTAATTCACCAGATAAATCTTCTGGAGACCTTTGTAGGTGCATTTGACAGTGGCGCGACCTTCCACTATGGGACTCACCTCCACTTTTACTTCCGGGTTGGAAGCCTTCACTTCCAGTTTGGAACCGTCCTTCAGCGGGCCATACACCTGATAGCGAATCTGGTCCGTGAGACCATTCAGGTTGGTGAAGCGGATGGGTGTGGTAGGAACCACGAGGGGTTTCCCGTCGGCATAGAATTCCAGCTGAGGCACTTCCGGCTTTTCGCAGGGACTGCCGGGCTTGGAGAAGCCGATGCCGTTCAGGTCGAAGATGCCCTCCGGACGCATCTGCACCGGCGGACGCATGGCGGCAAAGCGGGGGTTCTGCGGACGCGGGGGAATATCGGCACCATCGGCCACCAGGTAGATGGCGTGCTTGCCGGAGAGGCCTTCCACGGCGGGGACGGGAACCTGCAGGTGCTGCATCTGGCCCCTGGGGCTGTCCGGAACTTCCACAACGGCAATCTCCTTGCCGTTCCAGGTGCTGTTGGCGTAAGGTCCGTCCAGCATCACGTGAATCTTGAAGGCACCGTGTCCGCCGGGCGTGAGGTAGAGGTCCAGCTTTGTGCCGTCGCCCTTCAAGGTGCCGCCGAAGGCCTTGAGGCCCTTATCGGCCTGGGCCAGACCGCCGAAGCCGAAGTACTTGAAGCCCACTACACCGCCGTTGGTGATGCCGGCCACGTCCATGTTGTTGTTCCACACGTCGAAGTTGTCCTGCATCCAGTTCTGATCGCTCATGTAGCAGGCATAACCGGCCGAATAGTAGGCATACGGCGGCAGGCCGTAAATCTGGAAACCCTCGCTGGTCACTTCGGCCCCGGAGTAAACATTGCCGTCGGCTGCGGAAGCCGTCCATTTTTCATCGGGTGCATAAGGGTCGTAGGCGGTGATGCGCACCTGGCCGCCATCGGCCACCTTCTTCTTGTCCCACTCAATCTTCACGGGTGCCACCATAGGCTGACGGGCATAGCCGAAGCCGCGCGGAGGCCGATGGTAGAATACATACCACTGCCCGTTGATTTCCTGCAGGGAGCCGTGGGTATTGTGGGCCGAATTGGTGGTGGTGAGAGCGCTGCCATTCTCGTTCGGCACCACGCCGCGGGAGTCCACCAGCACGCCGCCGGAGCGCCAGGGACCCAGGGGAGAGTCGCCGTAGGCATAGCGGAGGGCCGAATTCGTGGATTCCAGCCCATAGTCCGGGCCGCTGTAGCCGGAGAAGACCATCACGTATTTATTGCCTACCTGGCGGATGCTGGAAGCCTCGAAGAAGTTGAATTCTCCGGGATTCTGGCCCTTGTACAGCGAAGGATACTGCGTTCCTTCCGGGTCCCTCACTTCGCCGTAGCGGGAGCTGGCGGGGATGAAGTAGTCGTGTACCTCGGTGCCGGGGCGGATGGAATACATGGTATTCTGGTCCAGTTCAATGGCCGTGGAATGCTGGAAACCGTAGAAGGCATAGGCCCGGAAGCCAATCTTGTAGTCCGGGTCCTTCTTGTTGGTCACAGGCTCGATGAATACGGAAGGGTCGAAGTCGATGACCGAACCGGGCAGGCAGCCCCGTCCGTCCTCCGTGGCGTTGATGGGGACGAAAGGACCGTCGGGCCTGTCACTTTTGCACACCGTGGCGATGCGTCCGCGCCCGCGGGAGTGCGGGTACAGATAATAGGTCTTCTTGCCGGTATCCCGGTCTTTCACTTCCACCAGGTCCGGGGCGTACATCACGTCCCACTGGCCATCTACGAACCAGGTGAAGATGGGACCTTCATCCCGCCACTGGCTCAGGTCTTCCACCGGAGCAGACCACATGCGGATATCGGCCCCGCAATAGGCGGTGTAGGTTAGGTCATGCGAGCCGATGATATAAGCGCGGAATTTACCGGGGTTGTCCGGGTCTTCGAAAACGCGCGGTTCGCCGTCCGGGAGGTGCTCCCACAGGGGCAGATAGGGGTTCTGGGCCGATACCGTAAGGACGGTAAACAGCGCCGAAGCAAACAGAAAAAGTCTTTTCATATCAAATGCTTATAAATGTCTTTGGACAAATATAAGCATTTTCCCTTTTATTTGCTTCCTTTTTCTCCCAGTACCGCCCAGCGGATGAAGGGAATGCGGTGAAGCACTTCGTACAGCAGGGGAGAGAACGTGAATACGGCCACGGTAAGGATTACATAGATAGCCCACGGCGGCAGCTGGGTATGCATTCTCAACTGCCATCCGATGGCCGCAACCACCAGATAATGAACAATGTACAAGCCGAAACTGGAGCGTGTCATGTACACCGCAAACTTGCCCGTATAGTTGAATTTGGCCTGGAACCAGCCGATGAGCGCCAGACAGGCCAGCCAGCCGTACAGGCAGTTGAGCGGGCTGCCCATGTACACGGCGGAGGTGTTGTCCTGGCCGAAGGTAGTGACAATGAGCACCGTTCCGGCTGCTGCCGCGCAGCATGCCAGCGGAATCCAGGCCTGCTTGACCTTCTGTAGCACTTCTTCGTGGGAGAACACGAAGTAACCCAGCAGGAAGCTGACCAGGTAGAAAATGGGTTTGTACAGGTTTAGAAGGCCGTCGGCGCTTTCGGGACGGGGATTCTTGATGAGTGTCTGCTCACCGGCCCAGAACAGGACGCCCAGCAGGATGATCCATACTATGTTGAGTTTCCCGCACCAGGTCCACAGCTTGTCTTTCTTGTCAAAGGCGCGCACGGCCAGTAAAACCAGGCTCAGCAGCCACAGCAACTGGACAAACCACAGCGGGCCGATGCCGCTGACGGCCCAGAAACAGTATTTCGCCACCCCCGGCATCCCGTCGACCACTCCCGCCTGGCCTGCCACCGCGGTGTTGAAATAGCCGGTCATCCATTGGAATATAAACAGGCCGATGGTTCCCGGCACCAGCAGTTTCCGAGTGCGGGCCTTGAACCATTCCTTGCTGCCGTACTTCTGCAGCGCATAGCGGGCGCTGATACCTGCCAGGATAAACAGCAGCGGCATGAACCAGGGATAGAGGATGTACATCACCACATCCTGGTATTGAGGGTTCTCGGGATAAGGGCCGAAGCCTCCGATGCCGCCGAAGACCCCTTTATTATTATAAAAGTAGATGACGTGATACAGCAGCACCAGCAACACCGTTACCCAGCGCAGATTGTCCATCCAGTGCTTTCTCATTGGGAAAGGCCCTCCATGGCCTGGTCGATGGCTGCTTGGAAGATATCTGTCTTGAGTAGTGCCATGCCCCGCTGGTCTCCCAAGACCATCAGGGCGTCTCCCGGATTGATTCCGTAAAGTTTGCGTGCGTCCTTGGGGATGACAATCTGTCCCTTGTCTCCCACCTTCACCACGCCAAAGATGTATTTGCCTTCGCGTTCTTGCATAGTACGAAAAGTTAGAAATTTCCCACAAATATAACGAATTATACAAGAATAAAAAACTTCCAACCTTTTTTGGGAGCATACCGTCTAAAAAAGTGAAAAAAGATTTGCAGAACCGAAAAAAGTGACTACCTTTGCGGTGTACTATTAAACTAACACACTAAGAAGATGAAAAAAGTGATTGTTGTTACCCTGATGCTGCTTGCAGCGTTTACGGCCAGTGCAAAGAAGGACTGGAAGGGAAAAGTGGTAGATGAAAAGGGCGAGCCTGTGGCCTACGCCAACGTTGCAGTGCTCTCCAAGGCCGATTCCACCGTAGTATGCGGCGCCGTCACCGAGGAAGACGGTACCTTCAATATAGTTACCAGCGAGAACGACGGCATTATGATGGTGGCCATGCTGGGTTATAAGACCGTGTACCTGGCTCCCGTGGACGGCATGATCGTCATCCTCCGGGACGACACCGCCCTGCTGGAAGGAGCCGTGGCAACGGCCGTGATGCCCAAGACCAAAATCACCGGCGAAGGCCTGCAGACCAACGTCCGTGGTTCCGTGCTGGAGAATGTGGGCAGCGCCAACGACGTGCTGGCCAAGACCCCGGGCCTCATCAAGGGCCAGAACGGGCTGGAAGTCATCGGCAAAGGTGCTCCGCTGGTGTATATCAATGGCCGGAAGGTGACCGACAGCAGCGAACTGGAGAGGCTGCAGAGTAACGAAATTCAAAGTGTGGAGGTCATCACCAATCCCGGTGCTCAATACGACGCCACTGTGCGCAGCGTAGTTCGCATCAGGACCATCCGGCGCCAGGGCGACGGCTTCGGCTTCAACCTGAACGCCTCCGACGCCCAGTCCCTCCGCTGGGCCCAGGGTAATGATGCCTTCGGCGCCATCAACGTGAACTACCGCACCGGCGGGCTGGATTTCTTCGGCGGCCTCAATTACGACAAGGGCACCCAGCGCCAGCTGAGCGACGCCAATACGGCCAGCTACTCCATCAAGAACGGCGCAACTTCCGTTTTCGAGAACCGCGGGACCATCGACGGACAGTTCTTCGGCAGCGCGCTCTATGGCAATGCCGGCGTGAACTGGCAGTTGGCCGATAACCACTTCCTGGGCGGAAAAGTAGAGTGGGGAAGGCATCTGAAGAATAACACCACGACATGGATTGCAGGCGACGTGTATGAGGACAATCAGCTCATTGACAAGCTGGAAACAGTCTCTGAAGATGTCATGGGCTCCACCCCGATGAGCAACCTGGGTGCCAACCTTTACTATAACGGCGTTATCGGCGAGAAATTGGGCGTGGACGTGAACTTCGACTATTACGGTACCGGCGATTCCGCCAATTCCTTTTCCCGGGAGTCCAGTTCCATGACCCAGGATGCCAACCTTAGCAGTACCAGCCGCAACAGTGCCCGTATGTACGCCGCCAAGGCCGTCCTGTCCTATCCCGTCTGGATGGGTCAGCTGCAGGCCGGCACGGAGGAATCCTTCACCCGCCGCTCCGACGAGTACCGGATCAGCGGAATCTCCATTCCGTCTTCATCGGCCCGTGTCAAGGAGGACAATTACGCGGCCTTTGCCACCTACGGTCTCTATATCCCCAAGGTGGGCCAGCTGAGTGTGGGCGCCCGCTACGAACACGTGAAATATGCCTACGAGGATGCGCTGAACCCGGCCAACAACATTTCCCGCAGCTACGGCAACATCTTCCCGACGGTTTCCTATGCGAACGCCTTCGGCCCGGTGCAGGTGCTGCTTAATTACAGCGCCAAGACCCAGCGCCCCAATTACGCCAACCTTTCCGGTGCCATCCGCTACAACAGCCGCTATATCTGGCAGAGCGGCAACGCCCAGCTGCAGCCGCAGATTACGCACGATGTGAACCTGATGGCCGTGTGGAAGTTCTTTACCTTCGCCGTGGAGTATGCCCGCACCAACGACGCCATGATGACCTGGTCTTCCCCCTATGTGGCCGATGGCGTTTACGACGGCGTGGTGCTGGTGAAGCCGGTGAACATAGACACGCCGTTCCGGCAGATGACCGCCTTTGTGAATGCCACTCCCACCATCGGCCCGTGGACGCTGAACTGCACCGTGGGGGTACAGCCGCAGTGGCTCTCTTTGGATATGGCCGATCCGCGTGAGGCTTCCGGCATGCGCGTAGTGAGCTTTAACGACAAGCCCATCTTCTTTGCCCAGATGTTCAACACGCTCACCCTCAAGGGCGGCTGGCAGCTGGAGCTGGGCGGCTCTTTCAACAGCACTGGCTATACGCAGAACGTGCGCCTGATAAAGCCGGTCTTCGACCTTACCGCAGCTGTCCAGAAGACCCTCCTGAAAGACGGTTCCCTGATCCTGCGCCTGGAAGGGGCCGACCTGGCCGGCATGTCCAACTACAATGTGGACACGGACTTCGGCAGCCACACCATCTACCAGACCAACATCATGGACACGCAGAAGGTGAAGCTCTCCATCCGCTACAATTTCAACGCCGCCCAGAGCAAATACAAGGGCACCGGTGCCGGCAGTGACAGCAAGGGCAGAATGTAATCAATACTCGCTAATAACCGTTAGATGCTGACTTCCACGGCCTGGAGGTCGGCATCTTTCGATGAACCGCCGTACAGCAGCTGGTAGCGGCCGGGCTTGACGGAAAGCTCGTCGATGGACTCGTCGTAGAACTCGAAGGCTTCCTTGCCCAGTTCCACGGTAACCTGTGCGGTCTGTCCGGCCGGGATGTTCACGCGGGTGAAGCCCTTGAGGGACTTGATGGGAGCACCCGGGTCGTCCAGGGCCTTCACATACACCTGCACCACTTCGTCACCGTCGCGGGAACCGGTGTTGGTGACGGGAACGGTAAGCTTCATGGCAGCGGGCTTGCCCTGTACCTTGGCCTGGCCGTAGCTGAAGCTGGTGTAGCTGAGGCCGAAGCCGAAGGGATAGAGCGGCTCACCCTTGAAATAGCGGTAGGTGCGGTTCTCCATGGAGTAGTCGTTGAAGTCCGGAAGCTGCTCGGTGGAGGCGTAGAAGGTGACCGGGAGGCGTCCGGCGGGATTGTAGTCGCCGAACAGGACATCGGCCACGGCGATGCCGCAGGCCTGTCCGCCGTACCATGCCTGCACCAGGGCGTCGTACTTATCCTCTACACCGCCGAAGGCGATGGCGCTGCCGGATACGTTCACCAGCACTACGGGCTTGCCGGTGGCATCCATGGCGGCAAGCAGATCCTGCTGGATCTGAGGCAGTTCAATGTAGCTGCGGTCGTGGCCTTCGCCTTCCTCGTTAGAGGAAATGCCGCTCACCATCACAATCACGTCGGCATCCTTGACACGGTTGGCTACACCTTCCAAGTCCACGGGGAGACGGCTGTACAGGTCGAAGGAGAAGGAGGCCGAACGGGCTTCCGGCTGCGAAATCTCTATCTGGATATCGTAGGTCTTGCCCGCTTCCACGGGGAAGGTGGTGGGCGCAAAGCCCCGGCCGAAACCGCCGAAGCCGCCAAAACCGCGTCCGGCGGGCATTTCTTTCCGTTCGGAAATGGTTTCTCCGTTCACGGTGAACTTGTAGAGGCCGCTGGCTCGCAGGGAATAGACCATGTCGCCGGTGTAATCGGCCGTGAAGGAACCGCTGTAACGGGCGCTGAAATTGGTGAGGTTCAGGCCTTCCGTCCAGGCACAGTCTTCATGGGCCAGAGCCGGGGATGTGGTGTTGAGCGTAAGCGGCTGGTCGTAATCCACGGAAGCCACAACTTCGCCGGCGTAGTCTGTGTTGTTGTAATAATCGGCATGGAGGCCCTTGCCGCCGCCCATCCGGTCGATATAATGGGTGGTGATGGCCGGTTCCACCAGGTCGCAGGCGCGCTCGTAGAGAATCTTGGCGTTCGGGGCCGCCTCGCGGATGGCATCCAGGATGGTCTTGGTGTTGGCGGCGGTGGGATAGCCGTTGTAGTTGCCCAGGAGCACGCGGGCGTCATCGGCATTCGGACCCACCACGGCTATGGTGATACCTTCTTTCTTGAGCGGCAGCACGTTGTCCTGGTTCTTCAGCAGCACAATTGCCTCTCGGGCGGCCTTGGCGGCCAGGGCGGTGTGCGAAGCGCTGCTCAGCTGCTCCTCTCCCAGGGAGGCCCAGGGGAGTTTCTCCGCCGGGTCGAACATGCCCAGCTTGAAGCGGGCTTCCAGGATGCGGCGCAGGTTCACGTCAATCTCGGCCTCGGTGATAAGGCCCTTCTCAATGGCTTCGGTGAGGGATTTGAAACTGGTTCCACATTCCACGTCCGTGCCGGAAAGTACGGCATCGGCCGATGCGCTGGCGGCGTCCGGATGGGTGCCGTGCTGGCGGGTGTTATAGAAGTCGCCGATGGCGCCGCAGTCCGACATTACCAGGCCGCTGAAGCCCCATTTGTTGCGGAGGATGTCCGTCAGGAGCCGGTCGCTGCCGCAGCAGGGATCGCCCTCATAGCGCTGGTAGGCGCACATCACTTCCTGCACGTTGCCGTCCTTGACAATCTTGCGGAAGGCGGGAAGGTAGGTCTCCCAGAGGTCCCGCATGGACACAGTTACGTCAAAACGGTGCCGGTCGGCCTCCGGTCCGCTGTGTACGGCGAAATGCTTGGCACAGGAGTGCAGCTTGAAGTATTTCTTGTCCGTCCCTTGCATGCCCAGTACGGTCTGGGTGCCCATTACGGCATTCAGGTAAGGGTCCTCGCCGGGGGTCTCCTGTCCGCGTCCCCAGCGGGGGTCCCGGAAGATGTTCACGTTGGGGCACCAGAAGGTGAGGCCGTTGTGCCAGATGTTGCCGTTGGGCTCCGTTACGCCCATCTGGTTGTGATTGGTGGTGTTCCACACGGCACGGGCTTCGTCCGACACGGCCGTATAGATGGCATACTGCTGGGGAGCGTCGAAGGTGGCTCCCAAGGCGATTACCTGCGGAAATACCGTCACATCGTCGTAGCAGATGCCGTGGCAGGCTTCGTTCCACCAGTTGTAGGCGGGAATGCCCAGCCGGTCCACGGAGATGGAGCCGTTCATCATCAGGCCGATTTTCTCCTGGGGCGTGAGCAGGGAAAGGAGATTGTCCACGCGCTTGTCCACGGACAACCGGGGATTCTGGAAAGGATAGTCGTAGTGTTTGCACCCGAGGGCCAACAGCATGAGGGCTGCCGCGAAAAGAAGGGATTTGGTTTTCATATATAGAGAGATTAATATCCGCTGCGGTCCATTTCCCGACGAACGTCTTTCTCCTTGATACTCTGACGTTTGTCGTACTCTTTCTTACCCTTGGCCAGGGCAATCACCAGTTTGGCGTAGCCGTTGTCGGCAATGAACAGGCGCACCGCCACAATGGTGAGTCCTTTCTGCTTGTCCTGGATTTGCAGGTGGCGGAGTTCCCGTTTGGTAAGGAGCAGCCGGCGGTCCCGGACCGGTTCGTGCTGCCCCCAGCTTCCCCAGTGGTACTGGGCTATGTTCATTCCGCGTACAAACAACTGATTGCCAACGAAAAAGCAGTAGGCATCCTGTAAGGAAACCTTACCGGCCCGGATGGATTTGATTTCCGTGCCCACCAGCTGGATGCCGGCCGTATAAGTTTCAAGGAACTCGTAATCGAACGAGGCCCTTCGGTTCTTTATCTGTATGCTGCTCCTGGCTTTTGGCATGCTGCATACAAAGATAGCACAAAATGAAATAAAAATCGCATCTTTTGGACGGAAACTAAAAGGTTTTTGCAAGGGAAATGCCGACCTTTACAATTGGTAAAAAAGCCGCACTGAATACTAAACCAAAATAACTGTTATGAAAAAATTAGCTTACTTCATGTGTGCTCTGCTGTTGGCCGCCTGCACTTCTGCACCCAAGGTGGACAATGGCCCCATCCTCAAGGTGGAGGGTGGACAGGTCCAGGGTGTCGCAGCCGATATCCCGGGCATCACCGTTTATCGTGGCATTCCTTACGCAGCCAAACCTATCGGCGACCTGCGCTGGAAGGAACCTCAGCCCGTAGAGCCCTGGGACGGCGTAATGCTGTGCGACCAGTTCGGTCATCCCGGCTATCAGGCCGTCCATTATCCCGGCGGTTACTTCACCGAGTGGGGTTATGGCGAAGAGAAACAATGCAGTGAGGACTGTCTGTACCTGAACGTGTGGACTCCCGCTGCCGGCAAGGTAGATGCCAAACTGCCCGTCGCCTACTGGATCCACGGTGGCGGTTATCGCGAAGGCTGGGGTTCCGAGCCGGAGTTCGACGGCCAGGAATTCGCCAACAAGGGCGTAGTACTGGTGTCCATCAACTACCGTTTGGGTGTATTCGGCTTCCTGGCCCATCCCGAGCTGGCTGCCGAGAGCCCTCACGGCGTTTCCGGTAACTACGGTGTCCTGGATATGATTCAGGGCCTGAAGTGGGTGAAGAACAATATCGCCCAGTTCGGCGGAGATCCGGATAATGTGATGATTTTCGGACAGAGCGCCGGTGGCGGTGCCGTCCGTACCCTTTGCGAATCCCCGCTGGCCAAGCCTTACTTCAACAAGGCCGTCATCATGAGTGCCGGTGGTCTTGGCGGCATGGGTGGTGGCCGTGGCGCTGCCGCACGTCCCGCCGCTGCTCCTGCACGTCCCGGTGCCACTGCTGCACCCCGCGGCGGTATGTCCTTCGGCCCGCAGACCTTGGAGCAGATTCAGGAGAACAACAAGAAGATCCTTGACTGGGCCGGTCTTACGGACCTCAAGAAGATGCGCGCTGCCGGCACCGAAACCATCTATGCCCTCAGCACCATCTATGCCGGTGCCACCGGTAATTACGGTGCCCTCACCGGCGCCCCTATTGTAGACGGTTATGTGAGCCTGGAAAGCTTCGATGCCGCCGCCCAGGACGGCACCCTGGCCGATATCCCTTACATGATGGGCTTTACCAAGGACGATATGGGCAACATGACCGAAGGTATCGGCAACTTTGCCCTCAATCGTCAGGAGAAGGGCGGCAAGTGCTATGCTTATCAGTTCGCCCGTCCGCTCCCGGACGACGGCAGCCAGAAGGTGTACGTGCTCAACGGCGCTTTCCACTCCTCCGACCTGTGGTTCGTCTTCAAGTCCCTCAAGCACTGCTGGCGTCCCTGGACCCAGGGCGACTGGGATCTGGCCGAAAAGCAGCTCACCTACTGGGCCAACTTCTGCAAGTATGGAGACCCGAACGGCCCGGACGGCGGCGAATGGGCTCCTTACACCAAGGAGAACCCTCAGTTCATGGTGTTCAAACTGGATGAGGCCGATAAGGAAGCCTCCGAGATGGGACAGCCGGTCGTCGGCGAGCGCTTCTCCTGGCCTCCGGTGGCTCCGTCCGCTGAAAAATAATACGCCTTTTCATTCGATTGGTTAAAATAGTGGAAAAAGGGCTGGTCCAAAAACGGGCCAGCCCTTTTTCTAGGTTCTCTTGGATTTAAAGGCCGAAAGCCTTTTTGATGACAGGAACACTGTCCAGAAGTTCCCAGCCGAAGAACTGCACGATCTTCTCCTTACCCTGGACCTTTACCGTCTTGGTGTAAGGTTTGCGGCCCATGTGGCCATAGGCGGCGGTGGGGCTGTAGATGGGATTCTTGAGGCCGAACTTGGCAATGATGCGGGCCGGACGGAGGTCGAAGAGGGTTCTCACCTTTTCGGCAATCTCCCCGTCGGAATATCCACCTTTGGCTGTGCCATAAGTGTCCACGAAAACGCTCACGGGCTCTGCTACGCCGATGGCATAGGCCAGCTGCACCAGGCACTCATCGGCCACGCCGGCGGCTACCAGATTCTTGGCGATGTAACGGGCGGCGTAGGCGGCGCTGCGGTCCACCTTGGACGGATCCTTCCCGGAGAAGGCTCCGCCGCCGTGGGCGCCCTTGCCGCCATAGGTATCCACGATGATCTTGCGTCCGGTAAGGCCGGTGTCCCCGTGAGGACCGCCGATGACGAACTTGCCGGTGGGATTCACGTGCAGAATAAAACTGTGGATAAGCTTGGCGGTCTCTTCGGGCAGGGAGGCTTTAAGCCTGGGAATCAGGATTTTCTCCACGTCGAAACGAATCTTGTTCTGCATGGCGGCGTCCACCTTGGTGTGGCCATACTGCTCCACGGCGTCGGCATAAGACATCCGGCCCAGGCTTTCTGGCACGAATTCGTCGTGCTGGGTGCTCAGGACGATGGTGTGCACTTTTACGGGCTGATGCGTTTCCCCGTCATATTCGATGGTGAACTGGCTCTTGGCGTCGGGGCGCAGATAAGGCATCAGGCCGATTTCGTTGTGGCGGATATCGGCCAGGATTTCCAGGAGTTTGTGGCTCAGGTAGAGCGGCAGCGGCATATAGTCCTCCGTGTCGCGACAGGCGTAACCGAACATCATGCCCTGGTCGCCGGCGCCCTGGTCCTCGCCGTGCTTGCGCTCCACGCCGCGGTTGATGTCGGCGCTCTGTTCGTGCAGGGCGCTCAGTACACCGCAGCTGCTGGCGTCGAACATATAATCGGCCTTGGTATAGCCGATGCGGCGGATGGTGTCACGGACGGTGGTCTGGATGTCCACATAGGCTTCGGCCTTCACCTCGCCCATCACCACCACCATGCCAGTGGAACAAAAGCTCTCGCAGGCCACCTTGGCCTCCGGGTCCTGCATCAGAAACTGGTCCAGGATGGCGTCGCTGATCTGGTCGGCCACTTTGTCGGGATGTCCCTCAGACACCGATTCGGAAGTAAAGAGATAATTTTTAGCCATAATATAAAAAAATTAGCCCCGGTATATGCGGAGGCTAAAAACACAAAACATTGATATGAAATGTAATTTTAGCATTTTTTAACGTGGTTGCAAGCAGCCAAATCTATCCACATATTTTTTGGGTCCGCAAAGGTACTACATTTTTTGAAAACTCCAAAGCTTCGAACGGTAAAATCGACAAAAAACAGGAGGCATCCCTGCGGATGCCCCCTGACTCAACTAACCTTACTATATTTAACCCAAAGCTAAGACGATTATTTAACAATAATCTGTTTGCCCAGTTTCAACTTGTCGCCGGAGTCGTCCACCGTCCAGTACTGCGGCTTGCGGGGGCCGTTGCCCTCGGAGTGGTGCACCACATAGCGGAGCTCACCCTCGAAGGTGCGGAAGAGCATGCCGTGACCGGAGTTGTTGGCCAGGAAAGGTTCGGGTTCCTGGACCCAGGGACCGGCAATGGTGCCGGATTCGGAATAGCAGACAGCCTGCAGGTAGCGCTCCTTGCCCCAGGTGCTCCAGAGCATACCCAGCTTGCCGGTCTGGGTGCGGAACATCTGCGGACCGTCGGTAACCCAGCCGGGCATCTTGAGGCCGAAGGTGGCTTCGCCCAGGCCGTTCATCTCGCCGCAGCAAGGTAGTTCGGAAGCGCGGAACATGGTTACGGGCCATTCGGAGATGGTCTTGGTGAGATCCGGAGACAGTTCGATGTAGTCCATCGTACCGTCAATCAGCTGGGTCCATTCATGTACGAAGATCATGTAGATATGGCCGTCTTCCTCATAGAGGGTACCGTCGATGCAGTCCCACTCATGCGGCTGATAGTCGTAGCCGGGCGTGATGGAGAAGGGAACGAAGGGGCCTTCCGGGCTTTCCGAACGGAGCAGATAAGTCTGGTTGTGAGGCACGTTGTAACGGCGCGGAACCTGCTGGATAAGGTCGCTGTGGTCGCTCCAGGTGCCGGCGTAATAGTAATACTTGCCGATCTTGTGGATTTCGGCCGCGGCGGCGAAACCAGCCTTCTCGCACCAGGTGCCGCTCAGGTCAATCACATTATACGGGCCTTCCCACATCACCAGGTCCTTACTGCGGTACTGACGGCCGCCGGAGGAGGTGAGGTAGTAGGTCTTGGTGACAGGATCCGGATAAATGAACGGGTCACTCATCGAGAGGTCGTTGAAGTGTACGGTGCGGATTTGGTTCTGCTGCTCCCGCATCCGGCGCATCCGCTCGGCCATGCCGGTGGTGTCACGCTGTACGGTGGCGCTGCCGCCGAAATTCTTCTGACCGGGATCGGCCAGTGGGGCCTGCTCACCGGGTTGGATCTTGACCGGTTCCTCGGATACTTCCGGAGCAGGGGCGTTGTTGGTGTTGCACGACGCGAGCAGGGCCGCGGCGAGTGCGATAAGGGGTAAAACTCTTGTTTTCATTCGTTTACTATTATTTGTCATTAACGATTACCAGCCAGGGTTCTGCTGCAGGTTGGGATTGGCGGAAGTCTGCTCAAACGGGAACGGGAGCAGATTGTATTTGTCCTGCCAGCCGTTGCCGGGACCATTCACTTCTTCCACATCCCATTCGGTGGTTCCCGCTTTGTAGCCGTGGAAAATATACTGTTTTTTGCCTTTGTTCTTGAGCACGGTGGGTGCGTCGCCCCAGCGGACCAGATCGAAGAAACGCTCCTGCTCATAGAAGAGTTCGGCGCGGCGTTCGTCCTTGATGTCCTGATAGCTCATGGAAGAAAGTTCCGGAATCTGGGCACGGCGGCGCACTTCGTTGAGGGCGGCCAGGCCGCTCTTGTCGGCATCGTTGTCATACAGGAACTTGGCTTCTGCGTAGAGAAGGAGCACTTCGGCATAGCGCAGCAGTGCGGCGTTGGTCCGGGAATACTTCCAGAAGCCGGGAGCGTCATAAAGGTCGTCAAGCCAGGCGATACCCCGGAAGGTGAAGTAACCTTCGTTGTGGTAAATCATGCGGCCGTCCTTCATGCCGGGCTTCGATCCGTCGGGATAATCCATGGCCAGCACCTGCTCGTAGGTGTGGATGGTGGACTTGAAGCGCGGCTTCTCGGTACCGCCTTCGTGCTTTTCCAGGAAGCGGCCGAAGTCGCCGGAAACGGCATTCCAGCCCCAGCCCGTGTAAACGCCGGTAGGAGTGGTGATGGCGTCCGTCCAGCCGGTCCACATGTGACGGAGGTCATTCTGCGGGTTGCCGGGGAAGCCGTCGTTTTCGGCGGAATTGTGCTCGAAAAGATACTCCTCGCAGAAGTCGCCCGCAGGGCGTTCAAGGATGAACATGTCGGAAACCAGTCCGTAGAGCTTCGAGTCGATGACCGTCTTGAGATCGGCCACGGCTTCTTTCAACACATCCTTGTCGTTGAATTTCTGTCCGTACCAGAGACCCACCTTGCCACGGAATGCGAGGGCGGCGTGTTTGGAAATGCGGGCACCGAAGGCTTCCTGCTGGCCTTTTCCGGAAATGGCCGGCAATTTATCGGCAGCATCCTTCATCTGCGCAAGGATCCACTTGATAGACTCTTCGGTGGGGGTGTTGGCCTGATAGTATTCATCCTGGGAGAGCAGGTGGTCCGGCAGCGGCGGGGTTCCCCACCAGCGAACGGCGTCGAACATGGCCAGGGCGCGCAGGAAATTGGCTTCTGCTTTCACGCGGTTGATCCGGGCGTCGCTCGTCTCGGGAATCTTCTCCAGAATCAGGTTGCAGTGGTAAATGACGCTGTAAACGCCCTTATACATGATCTTCGGGGCTGTATCGGCGGAGGTGACGTTGTAGTTGCCGGCCTCCTGGAACTGGTACGTGGCGTCCGCGAACGAGCCGCCTCCCGGATAATGATCGTCATCGAGGCTGTTCAGGAAGAGCATTTTCTCAATGCCGTTGACGCAGGTCACGTCGCGGCCGCCCCAGTAGAGTTTGTAGGCACTGGCAATCAAGGCTTCCGCCTCGTCTGCCGTGGCGTTGGTGTAATAATCCTCAGTGGACAGGACACTCTTCTGAGGGATATCGAGATTTTTCTGGCAGGCGCCGGCAACAAACAGGAGCGCTGCGAGCGAAATAGTGGTATATAATCTTTTCATACTGTATGCAGTTTTAGAACGATACATTCACACCAAAGACCAGTTTCTTGGAAATGGGGTAGGAACCGTAATCGATACCCAGACCGCTGGCGGCGGAGCCGGCATGGCTCGTTTCCGGATCCAGGCCCGGATATTTCGTGAACGTGAACCAGTCGTCCAGGGAGACATAGGCACGGAGTGCGCTCATGCCGATGTGCTTGACAAGTTTCTTCGGCACGTTATAACCCAACTGGATCTGCTTGATTTTGAAGAACGAAGCGTCATAGACGCGCAGATTGGACACCCGGTAGAAAGCATCGCTGGCATCCGGCTTCGGGTATTTGTAGCCGGTGGAAGAGGAGCTCTTCCAGGCATCCGTGTAGAATGCCTTGAGCGTGTTCTGCTGCTGTGCATCGGCACGGGTTACGGCGTACAGGAGCTCGGCGCCTTGGGAGCCGGCACCCAATACCAGCAGGTCGAAGCCCTTGTAGGCCAGGTTGAGCGTAAGGCCATAGGTGAAATCGGGAATACCGCTACCTACAAAGTCACGATCGTCCGGGGTAATCGCTCCGTCGTTGTTGAAGTCTTTGTAGACGGCCGCACCGGTGGACGGGTCGATATGGTCCACTACGAAGGTGCGCAGGTACCAGAGCGGATAACCTTCTTCGAAATAGGTTACGTCGTAGGAGCTCCAGATTTTCTGGCCGGGGACACGGTCGGCGGAAGTACCCTCCACCACCTTGTTGTGAACGGTGGAGAGGTTGCCGCTGATACCATAGCTGAAGTCGCCGATGCTGTCTTTCCAGCCCAGCTCAAACTCGGTACCGTGGTTGTTCACGAGACCGGCGTTCACATAGACGTACTCTGCACCGGTGTTGCCGGGGGCCGTGGTACGGGTGAGCAGGTCGTGCGTGTTCTTGTTGTACCAGTCCACGGAGAAGGTTAATCTCTCCTGGAGCATGCGGAGGTCCAGACCCACATCCACCTGACGGGAAGTCTCCCAGCGGATATTCGGGTTGGGCAGGACTTTAGAGGGACGGACGCCGACGATGAAGGTGCCGTTCAGGTTGTTGCCGTAGTTGGAGGAGCTCTCCAGCTGGGAAGCGTACTGGTATTCTCCCAGGGCATTCACGTTACCGTTCACACCCCAGGAAGCGCGCAACTTGAGGAAGGAAATGGCAAGAGACTGCTTGAGCCCCTGCATAAACTCTTCGTTGCTTACCGTCCAGCCCACGGAGACGGACGGGAAGTAACCCCAGCGATGGTCTTTGTCCAGTTTGGAACTGTCGTAAGCATCGGCACGGAAGTTGGCCTGGAAGAAGTATTTGTTGGCGAAGGAATAGCCGATACGGCCGAAGTAGGACATATTGGCCCGCACTTCCGGCTGGCCGCCCACGCTCATCTGGGCCGTATTGACGGCATTGTTCAGATAGCGGAAGTTGGGGGATTCGTTAGAGAGCGAGTTGGCGTTGGCACGGACGCTGTCCGTGTTGGTCTGCTGGTAGGACATACCCGCCATTGCCGTGAGCTCATGCTTGCCAAATGCCTTGGTGTAGTTGGCGAAGTTTTCCCACTGGTAATACAAACGGTCGTTGATTGAGCCCGAGATGGACATCGACTGGTTGGTTTTCGCGGTTAGGTAGACCTCGTGGTTATAACTGCTCGTATGGCTGTAGCCACCCTGGAAACCGAAGCGGGAAGTAATGACCAGGCCCGGAAGCGGCGAGAGGTTGGCATAGGCGGTACCACGAACGCGGAAACTCTGTGTCTCGCTGTCCGTCCTTTCCAACATGGCCTGCGGATTCCACATATAGCTGGTGTCGCTGAAAATAGAGACGCCATAGACATGGCCAGAGGGATCCCTCGGGACGTTATAGCCGCCGTCAATCACGTTTTGGACACGTGCGGGAATGCTGTTGTCGGCATAGATGAACGGAGTGATGGGGTCGCCGACGAGCATGGCGCCCATGACGGATTCAGAAGTCGTGGAACTTTCGGAAACGGCCCGGCGCACACTGCGGTCGATGGTGGTGTTCACACCGACGGTCAGCCAGTCCTTTACCTTGTACTCGGCGTTGATCTGACCTACCAGACGACGGAAGATGTCCTTGTCGCCCTTGACGATACCATTATTATCTGTATAGGACAGGGAAGTGTAGAACTTGGCCCGGTCGTTGCCGCCTTCCACGCCCACGGTGTGACGCTGCTGGTGGCCGGTCTCAAGCATGTAGTCTGTCCACTTCGTATCCGTCTTGCCGTCGTAGTCGAGGCCCTCCTTGGTGGTGGCACCGGAAAGCACCATGTAGTCCATGTATTCCTGGGCGTTCATGAGCTCGGGCAGGTGGGCAACCGACTGGAAGGTCTGCTGGAAATTGTAGAAAACGCGACCGCTGCCTTTCTGGCCGGACTTCGTGGTCACGAGCACTACACCGTTACCGGCCTCGACACCATAAATGGCGGCGGAGGCTGCGTCCTTCAGGATTTCGATGGAAGCGATGGTCTCCGGATCCAGGTAGCTGATATCCGTAACCTTGAGGCCGTCCACAATCATCAGAGGAGTAGTCTTGGAATTGGAGGAATAGCCTCGGATCTGGATGGAGGAAGCGGAACCCGGGGCACCGGAGGAGTTCACAATCTGGACACCGGCCGCCTTACCCTGAATAGCCTGGGCCACATCGGTGGCGGTGCGGTTTTGCAGGTCGGTTTCCTTCACGGAAGCGATAGCGCCTGTGACGTCGCTCTTTTTCTGGACACCATAGCCGATAACTACGGTTTCCTCAAGCATTTCGGCATCTTCCTCGAGGACAATACTGAAGCTGCTTTGATTACCTACGGCAATGGTCTGGGTCACATAGCCGATACTCTCGACGGAAATGGTGGATCCGGCGGGAACGCTCAGCGAGAAGGCGCCGTCCAAATCGGTAGCCGTACCGATCCGGGTGTTGCCGACCACTGTGACAGCGGCACCGATGACCGGTTGTCCGGACACATCGACAACTGTACCGCTGATTGTGCGGGTTTGAGCAGAACCGCTCAAACTCCAAAACAAAGCACAGAGCATCAGGATGATGCTTGTTGCAGTTTGTAGCTTTTTCAACATTTGACAGTTTTTTAGTTAAAAGTATAAGGTATAATTATGAGGAACAAAAGTTTCCGATTTTACGGTGGTAATGAGTCAGTGATTAAAAAACATGGTTAATTGCTGTTACTTTTTGCAAAATTACGTAACTTTACGGTGCGGAATGTGGATATTTTATATTTTATGGTGGACTATATTTTCAGAAAGGTGGATTTTATTTTGGCAGTTTTTTTCTGCCTGGTATTATTCCCCGACAGACTTTCCGCCCAGGCCGGCGCAGAAGATTATATCGTTATCAACAGACTGTCCAGAGAGAACGGTCTTCCGGATCAGGATATCAACGGAATTTATTTCGACAGCAAGGGCTTTGCCTGGATAAGCACCTTTGGAGGGGGCTTGGTCAGATATGACGGAGATTCTTTTATCAGATTCTCGGCAAAAACGGATCCGGAATTTACCAGTGACTTTGTGAACCTATGTAGCGAAGACGGATACGGGAGATTATGGGTACCCTGTGCAGGAAGCTTGAATATTCTGGATCTGGCGACGCTGACTCTTATAGATGAGTTGCCCGGAATGTCCAGGGCTTGGCGACATTCCCATTCGCCGGTGGACGTGAACAGGGACGCCAAAGGGCACATGTGGTTCACGTCGGAGGATATGCTGTACCGGGTGGCTTTCGCCGACGACGGGAAAAGAGTCATGATAGACTCCCTGCAATGCAAAATCTCCAACGTCAACCTTATGCCCAATGTATGCGATGTAGATAATGACGGTTCTGTATGGATAGCTCTCAACGGACGTTTCTTCAAAGTCAGGCATGTAGAGGACAAGGGGCTTTGCATGTCTGAATTATTGCCGGGCATAGACATCGGGGAAGACAACAAGTCCACGGCATTTCTGCGCTCCGGGAATGATGTGTGGATAGGAACGCTGAAGGGTTTGTACCGGGTTAACATTACCACAGGCAGTTATGTATGCTTTCTGCATGCCGATGCAGACCCCCGCTCTGTCCCGAACGACGAAATCACCGGGTTATGCTCAACTCCGGAAGGTGACGTCGTGATAGGAACGCTGGGAGGGATCTGCATCTTCAATACCGATGACCAGTCGTTCGACACATACAGATCCCGGTCCAACATATATGGAAATAAGTTTCTTCCGGGAGAACTGGTGCGGAGCGTTGTCACCCGGGACCGGCAAATCTGGGTAGGTCTTGAAGCGGAAGGACTTGTAGTCATTCAGAAAAAACCGCTCCAGATCATCAATCTTTCCCGCCTTGAGACCTCGTCCACCCCCATTCCTTCGACACCAATCAGGGCGCTGTTGATTGACAGTCATGACGTCCTGTGGCTCGCAGCAACGGAATATGGTCTTTGCAGACAGGTCGGGGACTTGACATTCCGCAAATACAACATGGACAACTCCGCCCTCTCGGACAATTCGATAACGGCATTATGCGAGGACGGGCACGGCAGAATATGGATCGGTACCGTAGACGGGCACTTGAATTATATCAATCTGTCCGGCCCAGAAATCATCCGCGTCCCGGAGGGGCACATGTCGGAAACGGCGAAAAGCCTGGCTGTCATTCTCGGAATGGTTTATGACCCCATCAACGATTATATCTGGATTTCGGCGCAACACGGTCTGTACTACTACGACTTGGTCCATTCCTCCTACAACAGGTATCCTGCCAAGACGTCATTCTGCTTTGGGATGTGTATCGCTTCTGACAAACTCTGGGTGAGTGGCATGGAAGGTCTGAACGTCATAGACTTGAAGACCCTTGATTCCAGGCTTATTGCGGGTTTTCCCACTTGCCTGTCACTTGTTTCCGAGGGAGATACCCTTTGGGCCGGTACGTACGGACAGGGGCTGTACAGGGTGGACAGCTGTCTTTCGGAGAATCCGGTGATAACGGTTTTTTCGGAGAAAGACGGGTTGGCAGACAATCAGATCCAAGGTCTGCTGATAGACGGCATCTATTTGTGGATTACCACGGAAAATGGCCTCTCCTGCCTGGACACGCAAGTAGGGGAACTTGCCAGTTACGGCATAAAGGATGGGCTGAAATCCATGGCATTCTGCGAGAACAGCTTGTTGAAAGGCAGAAGCGGAACTATTTACCTGGGCCAGAAGGAAGGCCTTAGTATCCTTCGCTCCGGTTATGTCCGGAATGAATACGGAAACAAGCCCGATATAGTTATCACGGGTTATTATTCGAAAGAACTGTTTCACTCTCTCTCGTTTTCGGACGCCATAAGCAAGGACGAATCGGATATGGATTTCGTTTTGAAGTTTTCGGACTTGTCGTATTCCAGAAGACCGGATATCTCCTACGAAAGCCGGGTATTACCGATGGATAAGGAATGGTCTCCAATTTTCGACAACGACACCTATGTCAATTTCGGCCGCATTCCGGGAGGAAAATATAAGATTCAGATACGTGCAGTGGACAAAGATGGGAATGTGTTGTCCCAGGATGAGAAGTCTCTTGATGTAGTGCCTGTACTATATAAAAGGTGGTGGTTCCGTCTTCTTGCCTTGCTGCTCTTCGCCTTGATGGCATACCAGTTTGTGCAATGGTATACCCGGTCCATCAACAGAAAAAAGGATTTGTTGCAGCAGGAAGTGGACAGGCAGACAAAAGAATTGAAGAAACAGAAAGAAGAACTGGAGAAAAAGGCGGAGGAACTCTCTGAGCAGAATGCGCTGCTGCAGAGGCAGAATGAGATGATTGCCAGCCACAACACATTGTTATCCGGCTCTTTGTCCAATCGGGAAACGGAATTCCATACCAAGTTGCTGAATGCCATCCAAAAAAAGTATAAGGATCCGGAGCTCGATGTCTATGCACTGGCCGATGCCATGGGTATGAGCCGCAGCTTGCTGAACGAAAAGATTCAGAATACGCTTGGACTGTCCATCGCACAGTTCATCAGGAAGTACCGCTTGAACGTTGCGAAGGAAATGATATGCAACGGCACGAATACAGACATGAACATTTCTGAAATCGCCTACGAGGTGGGTTTCAATGACCCGAAGTATTTCACCAGATGCTTCACCAAGGAATTCAACGCGGCACCCTCCGACCTGCACAGGAAAAGCAAGGACTCGTAATTCAGGGCCGCACCCAATGGATGCGGATGCCGTCCCGTTCCATGCCGCGGAACCAGGTCATCTGGCGCTTGGCGAACTGGTGGATGGCGTTGCCCAGGGCGATGACCATCTCCTCGTAGCTCAGTTGGCCCAGCACATACTGCGTAACGAACTTGTATTCAAGCCCGTAATACATCAAGTCATCGGCCGGTACCTTTTCCAGCAAACCGCGGATTTCCTCCACCAGGCCTTCCTGCAGGCGCTCTTCCAGCCGGCGGTCTATGCGGTCTACGCGCTCTTCACGTGAGACCAGTGTGCCGATGTAATATACTTTTGAAGGCAGCTGTTCCGGCGGCAGACCGTTCTCCTTTTCAAATTTATAGGCCCGCGTCACAGCCTCTATATACAGCCCGCTGCCGCCACAGAGGATGGGAATGCAGCCCCGCGAACGGACATCGGCCCAGGCTTTGGCAAACGCCGCCTGATACTGGTAAATGTTGAATTTACTCCCTGCCGGAACAATGTCAATCAGATGAAAAGGCACATCCCCATACTCCTTCAAATCCTTTCCCGTGCCGATATCCATGCCCGTATAAACTTGTCGTGAATCGGCAGAGAGAATCTCTGCTTTGAGGGGGCTCTGCCCCCTACTATCCCCCGCGGCCTTTTCTCCCTCTACGTTTTTGCTGGCGCAAAAACCCGGGTACGGCCGGGCGCCTGCAGGCACCAACGCTTCGCTTAAATCGCTTGCGAGCGAAACAGCGTAACGGGTTTTCCCGGAGGCCGTTGGACCGAGGATGCAAATCAGGTCTATTTCCCCATCGGCACAGGCTTGCGCCAAAGCGGGGACGTCAAGGGTTTCCGGCTCCGGCAGTTTGGCCATGGGCGGAATTCCAGGCCTGTCTGGCAGCAGTTCCGTGCGGTTCATAATCTAGTCCATGGATTGACTGGTTCGTACGGACATATAGAGCATTTTTGCGTACTCGTCCGGAGAAACGGAAGCAAAAAGATAGTTGACGGGATCCAGAGCCGTTCCATGGTAAAGGACCTCATAATGTAAATGGGCGGCCGGTACGGAGGTAGAGATGCCCACCGTTCCGATCGGCTGTCCGCGTTTGACTGTCCGACCCTTGTGGACGGAGATTTCGCCCAGCAGGCAGTAGCGGGTGGAATAGCCGTTTTTGTGGCTGATTTCCACAATGTTCCCCAGGCCCTTGCGGGAATGGATTTCCTGCGTCACAACCCCATCGGCCGCCGCAAAGACAGGGGCACCCTGCGGGGCAATCAGGTCCAGACCCTCGTGTTGCATCTCCAATTTGTGGATGGGGTTGTGCTTGAGGCCCAGCGAGGCACCGGTCTGAACATAGGACATCCCCTGCAGGGGCAGGGTGAGGGGCGGAATGCTGTCGCGCCGCTCCAGCAGGCGGAAGATTTCCCGGAAATTGTCGTCCACATTGCCGGCCATCAGCATCAGGCTCTCAGCGGTAGAGGCGGCCGATGAAAGATAGAAACTCTCCGAGAGGGAATCGCTGGAGGGTATCAGGTCGGCCGCGGTAACGGCGTCCATTGACGGGGCGTCCGTCTCAAAGAGTTCCCGGTAGATGGCCTCGTCCTTTTCCGTAAGCCCGTCCACCACATCGGCAATGAGGGCCTCTTTGCGGGTAAGGTCCCCGTAGAGCTGTTTGTACAGACGGTTTTCACGCTCCAGCCGTCGCTCCTCTTCCGTGGAAAAGAACAGGGCGAAGACGATATAGAAGACGATGGACAGCGAAACCGTCGCCACCAGGTAGCGGAGCACTCCGCCCAGAATCTTGCTTATGCGGCTTCCTTTCTTCATCTGGCGGCGGGTTTACGGACCATCTCGGCATAATCCTTGGCCGGGATGTCCAGGTCCATGTACAGGGCGGGATTCACATAGTCCTTGCGGTAGATAATCTCAAAGTGCAGGTGGGGACCGGTGACGCGGCCGCTCCGTCCAGTGAGGCCGATGCAGTCGCCCCGGGTAACCTTTTGCCCTTCTTCCACGTCAATCCGGGACATGTGTGCATAGCGGGATACATAGCCGAAGCCATGGTCTATTTCTATGTGGTTGCCATATCCCTTTCCCTCATGGGCGGCCTTGATAACCGTTCCGTCACCCACGGCATAGATGGGATTGCCCGGGTCGCAGGCAAAGTCCATGCCCGTGTGCAGTTTGCCGATGCCCAGGATCGGGTCCGAGCGGTAGCCGAAAGGGCTGGTAAGCCGATAAGAGGAGGGTTCTGTGCTGATAGGGGATATGGCAGGGATGTGGGCAGCCATGTCACCGGCCGTGCGCTGGACAGCAGCCACGTCGTCAAAGGATTTGGACTGGATATAGGCCCGTTTTTCCAGCATGTCCACCCTTTTTACAATATACTGCAGGGAGGTACCGTCCAGGTTCTGGTAGCGGTTGGTCCCGCCCAGTCCCGCCAGCCGGACGGCCTGGGGTATTTCGTCCATGCCATACACCGAGCGGTAGATGCGGTCATCCCTCACTTCCAACATGCTAAGCTTCTCCTCGTGCTGGTCCAGCTGCTGGGACAGCCGGTCCACTCGGGAACTCCAGTCGGCATTCTGCCGCTTTAGGATGGAGGTTTTGGGAAGGTCCAGACCCAGTACGCTTACATAAAACCACATATAGAAAAGGAACAGCAGAATGCCTGAAACCACCACACCCAACACCTTCCACCCCCGGTACCGGGGCTCTTCCTTAAGCTCCGCCATCAGGGTTTCCGGATTCAGTATGTACTGCTCAATTTTGGACATGGACTGCAAAGATAAGCAAAATTCCCGAACCGGACTCTATTTCTCCATTCCCCGAAAAATGCTTATCTTTGTAAGTTTAAACAGAAATAAGAATATTACGCTATATGACTGCTAAAGAAATCCGCCAGAAATTTCTGGACTATTTCGCTTCCAAGGAACATACCGTGGTTCCTTCCGCGCCCATGGTTATCAAGAACGACCCTACGCTCATGTTCACCAATGCGGGCATGAACCAGTTCAAGGATATCTTCCTGGGTAATTCCACGCCCAAGTTCCGCCGGGCTGCCGACAGCCAGAAGTGCCTGAGAGTGAGCGGAAAGCATAACGACCTGGAGGCGGTGGGACACGATGGCCGCCACCATACCATGTTCGAGATGCTGGGCAACTGGAGTTTTGGGGACTATTTCAAGTCGGAGGCCATAGACTGGGCCTGGGAGCTCCTTACAGAGGTTTACAAGATAGACAAAACCAAGCTGTACGCCACAGTGTTTGAGGGCAGCGCCGAAGACGGCACCACCCTAGATACGGAGGCCCAGACTGCCTGGCTGCGGCATCTGCCTGCCGACCATGTGCTCACCGGCAACAAGCACGACAACTTCTGGGAAATGGGCGACACCGGCCCCTGCGGCCCCTGCAGCGAGATTCATATCGATCTCCGCAGTGACGAGGAGATTGCCAGGATTCCCGGCCGCGAGCTGGTAAATACGGACAACGACGAGGTGATTGAAATCTGGAACCTGGTGTTCATGCAGTACGAGCGCAAGGCCGATGGCCACCTGGAGCCGCTGCCTGCCAAGAATATCGACACCGGCATGGGCTTCGAGCGCCTTTGTATGATTCTGCAGGGCAAAAAGTCCAACTACGAAACCGACGTTTTCAGCGGCCTGATCGGCAAGGTGGAGGAATTCTCCGGGCACAAATATGCCGAGGGCGGGAATGTGGAAGTGGCCATGCGCGTGATTGCCGACCATGTCCGCGCCATCGCCTTCTCCATTGCCGACGGCCAGCTGCCTTCCAACGTAAAGGCCGGCTATGTAATCCGAAGGATCCTGCGCCGGGCTGTCCGTTACGGTTATACCTTCCTGGGCTTCACGGAGCCCTTCCTCTGCCGACTGATCCCCCAGCTGGTGGAAGACATGGGAGAGGCCTATCCGGAGCTGAAAGCCCAGCAGAAACTCATCTCCAATGTAATCAAGGAGGAAGAAAACGCCTTCCTGCGCACCCTGGACCGCGGTATCCGCATGCTGGAAGACAACATGGCCCGCAACGCCGCCACCAAGGTGGTTTCCGGCGTGGATGCCTTTGTGCTGTACGACACCTACGGCTTCCCCATTGACCTCACGGAACTCATTGCGGCCGAAAAGGGCTATACCGTGGACCTCAAAGGCTTCAACGTGGAACTGGACAAGCAGAAGGAGCGCGCCCGCAACGCCACCGCCAACGAATTCGGCGACTGGATGGTGTTCAAAGAGGCCGATGTGGTCTTTGAGGGGTACGACACCCTGCGCGTCAAAGGCGCCCATCTGCTGAAGCAGCGTACCGTTAAGCAGAAGAACAAGGAATACTACCAGCTGGTCTTCGACCGCACTCCTTTCTATGCCGAAATGGGCGGCCAGGTGGGTGATACCGGCTTCATCGAAGGCGAGAACGGGGAGCGCATCCAGATCCTTAACACCGTGAAGGAAAACAACCTAACCATCCATCTGGCCGAGCGGCTTCCTTCCCAAAGCACCCAGGCGTTTTACCTGGTGGTGGACAATGTCCGCCGTCGCCACATCCAGAACAACCACACCTGTACCCACCTGCTGCATCAGGCCCTGCGCGTGGTGCTGGGCACCCATGTGGAGCAGAAAGGCTCGTTTGTGGGACCGGATTATTTCCGCTTCGACTTCTCGCATTTCCAGAAAATGACCGACGAGGAGCTCCGCAACGTGGAAATCCGCGTGAACCAGCTGATCCGTTCCGACTTCCCGCTTTGCGAAAAGCGCGACGCCACCATGGAAGAGGCCCGCTCGATGGGTGCCATGGCCCTCTTCGGTGAAAAATACGGAGATGTGGTGCGTGTGGTCCGCTTCGGGGATTCCGTAGAGCTTTGCGGTGGCACCCATACCAGCAGCACTGGCACCATCGGCCTGTTCAAGATTGTGTCCGAGAGCGCCGTGGCTGCGGGCGTGCGCCGTATCGAAGCCATCACCGGCGCCCAGGCGGTGGAAAGCATCCATCACATGGAAGACCTCCTGAAGAACCTGAAGGCCCTGATGAACAATACCCCGGACCTCGCCGGCGCCATTGAAAAGCTGGTGGCCGAAAATGCCGATGCCCGCAAGCAACTGGAGGCTGTTGCAGCGGAGAAGGCGGCTGCCCTGGCTGAAAAACTGGAAGCCCGGGCCGTGGAAATGAACGGTGTGAAGCTGGTCCGCTTCGACAGTTCCGTAGATCCGGCCCTGGCCCGGAATATGGCCCTGTTGTTGCAGAAGAAAGTACAGAATTTTGTGTTGGCGGGAGCTTTTTCCTATGACAACAAGCCCAACCTGATACTGATGTACTCCAACGACCTGGTGGCCAAGGGCCGGAATGCCGGCAAGGAAATCCGCGAGGCCGCCAAGTGCATCCAGGGCGGCGGCGGCGGACAGCCGGGCCTGGCAACAGCCGGCGGACGCCTTCTGGAAGGCCTTCCTGCCGCACTGGACAAACTGGTGGAGATAGCAACTGCTTAGTATCTCTGAAGCATGAGGAAACTGGACAGGTTTTTATTGAAATCGTTCGTAGGACCGTTTTTCGCGATCCTGGCGATTGTCATATTCATCCTGGCCATGCAGTTCCTCTGGCTGTATATCGACGAACTGGTGGGTAAGGGCCTGGAGTTCCGGGTCATCATGGAATTCCTGATGTGGGGCAGCATCCAGACGCTGCCGCTGGCCATGCCGCTGGCCACCCTGCTTTCGTCCATGATGACTTTGGGCGGAATGGGAGAGCACTTCGAGCTTACGGCCATCAAGGCTTCCGGCATATCCCTGGCCCGGGTGCTGGTTCCCATGATACTGGTCGGCGTGCTGGTGAGTATCGGTGCTTTCTTTGTGGGAGACCGGCTGGTCCCTTATTCCATCAACCAGATTTATACGATGCGGGACGACATCGGCCGTACCAAGAGCGAAATCAAGATTCCCACCGGTACCTTTTACGATGGTATTGAAGGATATATCCTGCGGGTGGAAAGGCGCAACAAGCAAACCGGTATGATGTACAACATCCAGGTGTACGACCATACCGGTGACAGGGGAAATACCCGGCTCACGGTGGCCGACAGCGGATTGCTCAAGATGTCCAAGTCCAAGGACTATCTCACTTTCCAGCTTTATAACGGTACGAATTACCAGGAGGAGAATACCCGCAAGTACAAGGATACCACGCTGGCGATGCGCCGCATCCATTTCCGTCGGCAGGAACTGGTTATCCCTTTGGAGAACTACTCTTACCAGCAGTCGGATTCGGCCCGTTTTGGAGAGCAGGTCCGTTCCATGGGTCTCAAGGATTTGCGGGCCGGCCGGGATTCCCTGTCCCAGCTGAACGAAAACGGTATCAAGAAGAGGACGGCGGAGTTCCTTCAGTCCGGCGGGCTGTCTTTCCGCAGGCAGTTGGACACCACTTGGCGGGAGAAGGAAGACCGGATTATGGAGCCGCTGGGCGATTCTCAGTGGAAGACACCCCGGGACAAGATGTCGGCTTACCAGAGCGCGGCAGATGATGCCGAGCGTTATGAGCAGGTGGCCCGTGGCCAGATGATGGAGTCGTACGACTATATCCATATGATTTACCGGACCGACGTGGAAATCTGGAACAAGTTCTCCAAGGCCCTGGCCTGTCTGCTGCTGTTCTTTATCGGTGCACCTATCGGCGCCATCATCAAGAAGGGCGGCCTGGGAACACCGGCGGTGATATCCATGCTGTTCTTCGTCCTTTATTGGGTAGTGGATATCATCGGTGAGCGCCTGGCCAACAACGGTGCCACGCCGGCCGTTATCGGCAAGTTCGCATCGGCTTTTGTCCTGGGGCCCATAGGGGCGTTCTTTACGGTGAAGGCCATCCAGGATTCCAGCATTCTGAACCTGGATCTGTTCAAGTCCGGTTTCCGCCGGGTAAAGAGTAAATTCTTCCGTATGTTCCGCAAAACCAGAATCGTCTATATGGGCACCCCGGAATTCTCCGTGGGTCCGCTGGATGCCCTCCTCAAGTCCGGCTACAAGGTGGTGGGTGTGGTAACAGTACCCGACAAGCCTTCCGGCCGCGGGCTCAAGATGAACGAGAGCGCCGTGAAAAAGTATGCCGTGGAAAAGGGACTTCCGCTGCTGCAGCCGGAAAAACTCAAGGACGAGCAGTTCCTGAAGGACCTGGCCGCCTGGAGGGCCGATCTGTTTGTGGTGGTGGGCTTCCGTATGCTGCCGGAGGTGGTCTGGTCCATGCCCAAGCGCGGAACCTTCAACTTGCACGCCGCCCTGCTGCCGCAGTACCGGGGTGCTGCGCCCATAAACTGGGCGGTGATCAACGGAGAGAATATCACCGGCGTGACCACCTTCATGCTAGACAAGAAGATAGACACGGGCGGGATTATCCTGCGTTCCGAATGCCGGATAGAGCCGGCCGACACAGCCGGTACCCTGCACGACAAGCTGATGGAACTGGGCTCAAAACTGGTACTGGAAACGGTGGAAGGGTTGGTCCAGAACAATGTGGAACTGCGCGTACAGCGAAGCTTCATCCAGGGTTCCGAACTGCTGCATCCGGCCCCGAAACTCACCCGCGAACTGCAGCACATAGACTGGAACGACACCACTAAGCACGTTTATAACCTCATCCGCGGCCTGTCGCCGTATCCTTGCGCCTTTACGGAACTCTGTCATTCTGAGCGAAGCGAAGAATCTCCCTTGCAGTTGAAGGTTTACTTCGGCGAAATGCGCATGGACCTGCACGCTGCTCCCGGAACCGTTCTTTCCGACGGCAAGACTTATTTTGCCATCGCTACGGCCGATGGTGCCATTGCCATCACGGACCTGCAGCTCTCCGGCAAGAAGCGCATGGACGTCAAATCCTTCCTCCTGGGCTTCCGGAATCCTACAGCGTATGTGGCCACCCAGGGCACATCAAAGGCCGAAATTGCCAAGGCTGCACCCAAGGAGGATGAATAGTATGGGAAAGGGTTGTATATGGCGAACCGTCGCTTCGCGACCCTCCCCAAAGGGGACCCCACCTCTTACAAGGCCGAGGATGGCCATGGGTTCGCCATATACAATCCTTTCCCAATGAATAGCATTGTCATTTTATGCAACGGGGCTTTCCCCACGGAGCCGTATCCGCTGTACCTGCTGGATTCGGCCGAGGGCGTTGTGTGCTGCGACGGGGCGCTGGAGAAGCTTCTGGCGCATAATCCATCGGCCCGGCCGATGGCGGTAATCGGCGATATGGATTCTTTACCGGCCTCTTTGCAGGAGCAATATGCTTCGCTTTTGGTGAAGGTGGAGGAGCAAGAGGATAATGACCAGACCAAAGCCCTGCGCTGGGTGCTTCGGGAGCATCCGGAAGTAACTGATATCGTGATTCTTGGCGCTACCGGACTCCGGGAAGACCATACCATCGGCAATCTGGGCCTCCTGATGGAATACCCCCGCCTGTTCAACCTGGGGGAGCGCCGGGTATCGGCCGTCTCGGACTATGGAACAGCCTTTGCCATAACAGATTCCTGCGACCTCCATTTGGGAGAAGGCCGCAGGATTTCCATTTTCTCTGCCGATAATTCTTTGCAGATTACCTCTACCGGACTTAAGTGGCCCCTGGACGACGTAGTCTTCGACGCCTGGTGGAAAGCCACCCTCAACCGCACCACGGAGCCTATCGTCTCCCTGCACTTCTCGCACCCTTCATCGGCCCTGATAATTGTGGATTAGCCTTTTTATGTTCAATAAGCACGATATTACCCGGAACACCTGTCAGTTGTTCGGCAAACAGGCCCGTAAAGGTTACGACTGGTGGTGGCATTCCTTCACCGGCTATGATGCCAAAACCGGAGAGGCCAAACCTTTCTTTATCGAGTTCTTTCTTTGTAACCCGGCTTTGGGCGGCGAGGAACCTGTCTTTGGAGAAGGCGGTAAACGGCAACCTTCCTATCTGATGGTAAAGGCCGGCTCCTGGGGCGTGGGTGCGGCTCAGCTTCACCGCTTCTTCGGTTGGAAGGAGGTGAAGGTGGACTGGAATGTGCCATTCTCCGTACAGGCCGATGACTGTTTCGTGACTGAATCGGCCAGCCGGGGGCATGTGAAGGTCTCGGGGGCATCGGCTCATCCGGAATGGATGTGCCAGGACGGAGAGATGAGCTGGGACCTTCGCATGGAGAAGGTGACGGCTTTCAATGTGGGATATGGTGCAGGTAAGTTATTCCGGAAACTGCAGCTCTTTGAAATGTTCTGGCATGCCGAAGGAATGAAAGCCCGCTATGAGGGCTCCGTCATTTGGAATGGCCGGCGCTATCGGGTGCGTCCTGAGGACAGTTATGGATATGCCGATAAGAACTGGGGCGAGGATTTCACTTCTCCCTGGGTGTGGCTTTCTTCCAACAATCTCATCAGTGAAGTCTCCGGGAAGAAACTGGAAGACAGTGTGTTTGATATCGGCGGAGGCTGTCCGAAAGTAGGCCCTGTGGCTCTTCCCCGAAAACTGTTGTCGGCCTTCTGGTATGAGGGCCGGCCCTTTGAATTCAACTTCTCCAAATTCTGGACGTTCACCCGTACCAAGTTCGATTGCCGGGAAACGGCCGATGAAATCGTCTGGCATGTGGAACAGCGAAGCACTTCCGGCCGCATGTTGGCCGATATCCGCTGCGCCAAGGCGGATATGCTGCTGGTGAACTACGAATCCCCGGACGGCTTCAAGCGCCACAACCGCCTCTGGAACGGGGGTAACGGTACCGGAACCATCTCGCTGTATCGGCATGGCAAGCTGGTGGACCGGATGCTGGCCCGGAACATCGGCTGCGAGTGGGGCGAATACGGTCCCGTCCGATAAACCTCCCGCAGCCCGCTTCTGCCCTCTCTGGGGGCGTCGAATGGAAACGCTTGACTATCGGAATTTTACGCAAATCTGTCTGATTTATAATTCTAGGCAGAATTGCGTAATTGATTAAAAATGAGTCGTTTCCATTCGACGGCAGAAAATAAACGTTTCTTTTTCGATTTTTCGGCAAATAATCCCGATATTAGCGGTTGGGGCCAGGATCGGACCGCATTAAATGTGCAAGCTATGAAGAGTCGGGATTTTTCCAGGGACATACTCACCCATTGTTATCAAAGAACCGCCGATAACGGCGTTCTATTCTATTCGTACAGCGATTATCTGGAGTACTTTACCCTGTATTGTGTCTTAGCAAGGAAACATGGTATCAGGGTATGGGAAATGTGTCTGATGCCGGATCATGTCCATGATGGGGTATCGGCAAGGACAAGGAATCAGCGAAAGGCTTTTAAATGGGAACTCAATACCCGGTTCTCCCATCAGTATAACAGACGCTGCGGATTGAACGGTCCTCTGCTTGAGAGCCCTTACGGCAGAGCAGTAAAATATGGGGCAAAAAAAGCGCGGACCAACATCATCTACATTGTAAACAACCCGGTAGAGCGGCAGTTGGTTGCCAAGGCCGAAGAGTACCGCTGGAACTTCCTGGCGTATGCGAAAAGTGACCATCCGTTTTCGGAGAAACTGGTTATCCGGAAAGCGCGTCTGTCGCTCCAACAGGCTGTTAAAGAAGTGAAACTGCAGCACGAAAAAGGAGATCCACTCAGTTATGCCATGTTGCAAAGATTGTTCAGTAAACTGACCTGGGAGGAGTGTCAGCAGCTTACAGACTTCATTATCAGCACATACAATGTCATAGATTATTCCGGAACACTGGAGCTGTTTGATGGCAGCTACGAGGCGTTTCTTTCGGCCGCGCATGCAAACACCGGCAGTGAATACGACATCAACGAACCCTTCCTGGGAAAAACCGACAAACCTTTTGCCACCATGAGTCGGATTCTGCTGGAAGAGGCGCACCTGGACGACATCCACGACTTCCTTTCCTGGACTCCGGCGCAGAAATACGAATTGTTTCTCCTTCTCAGGAAACATACAGATGCAATGGGAGAGCAAATAGCTAAATTTCTGCACCTCAAGTTGAAAAAAGAGACAGATAGGACTGTGCCTCCCTTTTGGCCGTTGAATGGAAACACTTGATTATCGGCCGATTACACTAATCCGCCTGAAAATAAAAACCAGGCGGATTAACTTAAATAGCTGAGAATGAGTTGCTTCCATCCGACGGCTCGCGGGATCGAAAAAGCGCTGACGGGGAAGGCGAGGGTTTTATTGCTGGAAGTTGCGGCTGGCGAAGGGTAGGGACAGGCGGAGGGCGGTGTGCCAGTACTCCCAGGTGTGGGCGCCGTCACGGACGCGGAGTTCACATTTGATGTCTTTTTCACGCATCTTCTGATAGAAGCGGACCGACAGGTCGAAGATGAAGTCGTCGTCGCCGCAGTCCACGAACCATTTAACCGTACGGAGGGCCGACAGGGTGTTTTCATCGGCCTGGTCCAGGAAATCGATGGTGGAGTGTTTCCAAACGGAAATGGCGGTGCGGGTGAGTTTGTCCTCCGGGTCTCCCTGGCTGCGGAGGTCTCCCGGCCGCTGGTCCAGCCAGGCACTCATGGCATAGGCGCTGGAGAACAGGCCCGGATGGCGCTGGGCATAGACCAGTGTTCCGCCGCCGCCCATGGAAAGGCCGGCTACAGCTCTCTGACCCTTACTGCCGCCGCAATGGTATTTGCTTTCGGCCTGCGGGAGAAGCTCCTGGAAAAAGAAGTCCTCATAAGGCCAGTCCTCCACGTTGAAATAACCGTTTTGGTAATGGTTTACGTCCGGACCGCCGGCGTTGGGCATAATGATAACAACGGGCCGAAGCTCTCCCGAAGAGATAAGTTCATCGGCCACCGCTTGAAGGCCACCCACAGAGGCCCAGTCCTTATAGGTGCCGTAGAGGCCATGCAGAAGATACAGGACCGGATACTGCCGTGACGGGTTGTAACCCTGGGGAAGATATACGTTATATTTTTGGACACCGCCCAGCAGGGACGTTTCCAGGCTGTCGGTAACAATTGTGCCCTGAGCCGCCATCCCCAGACAGGCAAAGGAAAGCAGCAGGGAAAGAACAATTCTCTTCATATTAAGGATGTACTAGGGTGCCCACTTTCTCCCCGCGGATGAGCTTGGTGAGGTTGCCGCTCTGATTCATATCGAAGACGATGATGGGCATGTTGCCGTCGCTGCAAAGCGCGTAGGCGGTCTGGTCCATCACTTTCAGGTGCTTGGAGATGGCCTCGTCGAAGGTGAGCTCGTCGTACTTGACGGCCGATGGATCCTTCTCCGGATCGGCCGTATAAACGCCATCCACGCGGGTGCCTTTAAGAAGAGCGTCGGCGCCGATTTCAAGGGCGCGCAGGGCGGCTCCGGAGTCTGTGGTAAAGAAGGGATTGCCCGTGCCGCCGGCAATGAGGGCTACCCCACCCCTTTCCAGCACCTTCACTGCATTGTCCCGCATATAATACTTGGCGACGGGTTCCATGGGTGTGGCGGTAAACACCTGGGCTTCAACGCCTTCATCTTTGATGAACATGGAGAGCGCCAGGGAGTTGATTACCGTGGCCAGCATCCCCATCTTGTCTCCGTCCACCCGGTCGAAACCCTTGCCCACTCCCTGCAGGCCGCGGAAGATATTGCCACCGCCGTTAACGATGGCTATCTGCAGGCCGGCCTTGGCCGCTGCGGCAATCTCTTTGGCATATTTTTCCAGCCAGGCCGTATCCAGGCCTTTTCCGGCGGGGCCGCCCAGGCTCTCGCCGCTTAATTTCAAAAGGACTCGTTTATACATAGTGGAAGTTTTATTCTGTAACAAAAGTATCGAAATATTGGGAAACTTCCAAGAAAGATTCCTATATTTGCATACTTGGACAATTAACTAAACCTAGAATAATGGCTAACTTTTTAACCTCCTCCATCGGCAAGAAGTTCATCCAGAGCGTCACCGGCGCTTTCCTCGTTATCTTCCTGCTCCTTCATGGCACCATCAATTTCTTCTCCGTCCTGGATTCCATGGCCGGCCGTTTCGGCAAAGTGGCCCCGGATGCGTTCCCTTACACACACGGAGACGGCTGGTTCCAGCTGGGTTGCGACTTCATGTCCTCCCCGGTTATCAAAATCATGGTCCCCATCCTGGCCCTGGGTTTTATCCTGCATATCCTGTATGGCATCTGGCTCACTGTGGAAAACTACATCAAGCGCGGCGGTATCAAGCGTTATGAGGTAGCCTCCAAGGCCAAGAACGACAGCTGGAGCGCCAAGAACATGGCCATCCTGGGCATCCTGGTGCTGGGCCTGCTGGCCTTCCATCTCACCCACTTCTGGGCCAAGATGCAGTTGAAGGAATTCATGGGCGCAGAAGCGGAGAATCCGTACTATCTGCTGGTGGCCACCTTCCGCAGCTGGTGGGTCGTAGCCCTGTACATCATTTGGTTCATCGCCCTCTTCCTCCACCTGGAGCACGGATTCTGGAGCATGTTCCAGACCATCGGCTGGAATAACAAGAAGTGGCTGAAGCGCCTGAAAGTTATCGGTATCATTGTGGCTGCCATCATTGTGCTGCTGTTTGTGTGCACGGCCATCAACGCTCACATCGAGAGCCTGGGCGGAACCGCATCGGCCCAGTATTTACAGGCAATTTTATAAATTTTTTATAATTTTTCTTGCTTTTTAATTTTTGATTGCACATCTTTGCAACAGCATGAGAAAGAACAATAATAACTGGTGGCGCGCTTACAGCTCAATCCTGTAAGTCGCTTTGCCGTAGTTATTAGTATAGAAAAGGCCTGCTGACTTACAGCAGGCCTTATTTTTTGATAATTGTTTAACTAAATAACGAACCCTTATGAGACAGAAAAAGTACATGCTCCCGGAGAGCGAAATCCCCACCCATTACTTTAACATCCAGGCCATCATGCCCAATAAGCCGCTGCCCTTCCTGCATCCTGCCACCAAGCAGCCGCTTAAGCCGGAAGACCTCTATCCCATCTTCTGCAAGGCCTGCGCCGATCAGGAACTGAACCAGACCGACGAGTGGATCCCCATCCCGGAAGCTGTCCGCGAGCAATACGCTGCCTATCGCTGTACCCCGCTCGTGCGCGCTTACGAGCTGGAAGAAGCCCTGGGTACCCCGGCTCACATCTACTTCAAGAACGAGAGCGTGAGCCCCGCAGGCAGCCACAAACTGAACTCCGCCATCGCCCAGGCCTATTATGCCAAGGAGCAGGGCATCACCAACCTTACCACCGAGACCGGTGCCGGCCAGTGGGGCGGTGCGCTCAGTTATGCCACCAAGAAGTTCGGCATCGACTGCGCCGTATATATGGTTAAAGTGAGCTATGAGCAGAAACCTTTCCGCCGCAGCATCATGCAGGCCTTTGGCGCCGCCGTAACCCCTTCTCCTTCCATGTCCACCCGCGCCGGTAAGGACATCCTTACCATCAACCCCAACGACCGCGGCTCGCTGGGCTGCGCCATTTCGGAAGCCATCGAACTGGCAGTGAGCACACCCAACTGCAAGTATGCCCTGGGATCCGTACTCAACCATGTTTGCCTGCACCAGACCGTCATCGGCCTGGAAGCCGAGAAACAGATGGCCCTGACGGGCGAATATCCGGACATCGTGATTGCCTGCTTCGGCGGCGGTTCCAACTTCTGCGGCCTGGCACTGCCCTTCATGCGCCACAACATCCAGGAAGGCAAGAAGACCCGCTTCATTGCGGCCGAGCCTTATTCCTGCCCCAAACTCACCAAGGGTAAGTTCGAATACGACTTCGGCGACGAGGCCGGCATGACTCCGCTGCTGCCGATGTTCACCCTGGGCCACAGTTTCAAACCCGCTTCCATTCACGCCGGCGGTCTGCGCTATCACGGTGCGGGCGTCATCCTGTCCCAGCTCATGAAGGACGGTTATATGGAAGCCGTTGATATTGAGCAGCTGGATTCTTTCAGCGCCGGCGTCCTGTTCGCCCGTACGGAAGGTATCATTCCCGCTCCGGAAAGCTGCCACGCCATTGCCGCCACCATCAAGGAAGCCCTCAAATGCAAAGAGACCGGCGAGCAGAAGACCATCCTCTTCAACCTCTCCGGCCACGGTTTCGTGGATATGGGCGCCTACGACAGCTACTTCTCCGGCGAAATGCAGAACTACCATGTCTCCGACGCAGACCTGGCCAAGTTCATCGCCTCGGCCGACGCGCTGAATAAGTAACGGTTTTCAGCCGTCGAATGGTAATAACTCAGCTTCAATCACTTATGCGAATCCGCCCGGAAATAAAAACTGGGCGGATTCGCATAATCGACCGATAATCAAGAGTTTCCATTCAACGGCAAAAAAAGGCGAGTAGCGACAAACGGGTTTCGATAAGCGGGAGAAGTTCTGCCAGGCTTAAACTGCCCGGGTTTTGTCCCTGAGCCAGGCGGCTACATCGGCCGGAAGGCGAGGGGACAACTCCCTGCACACGCGCTCGTTGTAGGCATTGAGCCAGGCCCGTTCATCGGCCGTCAAAAGTGATACGTCCAGACAGGAAGTGTCAAAGTGACAGAGAGTTAAAGTCTCGAAGCCCAGCCAGGAACCGAACTCGTTATCGCCTACGGAACGGCAGAGGATCAGGTTCTCGTGCCGGATGCCGTGCATGCCCTCCCGGTAGAGACCGGGCTCGTCGGAGGTGATCATGCCGGGTTCCAGCCTCTGGCGGTTGAAGTTCTGGCGGATATCCTGCGGGCCTTCGTGTACGCCCAGATAAAAACCAATGCCGTGGCCGGTGCCGTGGCCGAAGTTGCGACGGGCCTTCCAGAGCGGTTCCCGGGCCAGGGCGTCTATCTGGCAGCCGGCGGTTCCGCGGGGGAAGACGGCCATGGCCAGGTCTATATGTCCGCGCAGGACCAGCGTATAGTCTTCCACTTCCAGCGCCGTGCAAGGTCCAAGAGGTACGGTACGGGTAATGTCTGTGGTGCCGAAAAGATACTGCCCGCCGGAATCCACCAGGTACAACCCGCGGGGTTCCAGCAAGGAGGAACCTTCCCGGGGGGTAACATAATGCGGCAGGGCTGCCGAGGGTCCATAGGCCGATATGGTCTGGAAACTGTCACCCCTGTAGCCGGGAATCCGGGCCCGGAGCCGGCCCAGCTCGCAGGCGGCTTCCCATTCATTCACCTGCCCGGCATGCTGCTCCACCCAGAACAGGAACTGCTCCATCACCAGGCCGTCTTCCAGATGGGCTTCCCGCATACCGTCAATCTCAACGGTATTTTTCACGGCTTTCCGGAGCGGAATGGGCGAAGGGCATTCCATCACGGAGGGAGTTTCATCACCAGCGTCCAGGGCCTCCCGCAGTGATACGTTAAGGGTGGAAGGATCCAGGCAAATGCGGTCCACTCCGTCCTGCCGGAGCGAGGCCAGGGCAAAGGATACGTCGTCATAGTCCCGGATGGAGATACCGTCGGCGGCGAGCTCATCGAAACTGGCGGCCGTTTCCGAATCCACATCGGCATAAGCATCCTTGCGAACAAACCAAAGGGCATCCTCCAGGGTTATCAGCAGGTAAGAGATGACAAAAGGGTTATACTCGATATCGGCCCCGCGCAAATTCAGCAGCCAGGCTATCTGGTCCAGCTGGGAGAGCAGGATGGCATCGGCCCCTTGCAGCACCAGCCATTTCCGGAGCCAGTGGAGTTTGTCCTCGCGGGATTCTCCCACCAGGTCTTCTCCCAGGGTGATGACGGGCGAAACGGGAATACCGGGCCTGTCTTCCCAAAGTGGCGACAGTATGTCCGGAATAGCCTCGATGGAGGCCGACGGGACCGTGTCCTGCAAGCTGCGCACGGCCTCTACACTCTGGCAAAGACCATCTATGGCAATGACCGGATGGTCCATCTCCAGGGAAGCAATCCATTCCGGGATGGGAACCTGTTCCGGAACGCGCATCTTGTGCAGCTGGATACCGGTTCCTTCCAGCTGCCGGTTGGCCTGGATGAAGTAACGGGTATCGGTCCACAGGCCGGCGTGGTCCCGGGTAATCACAATATCTCCTGCTTCTCCCGTAAATCCGGAAACCCAGCAGACTTGCTGCCACCGGGGAGCGGGATACTCGCTGGCATGCGGGTCGCTCCCGGTGAGAATGAGGATATCCCAGCCGCAACTTTGCATCAGGGAACGTACGGCTTCCACCCTGGCGGAAAAGATGTTGTCCATAGCAAGCGTTATAGTACGATATTTGTACAAATATAACTATATTTGCATTAATTTAAAACCACTGGAGTTATGACAGAAGATCCCCTCGAGAGAATAGAACGCCAAGAGCGTGAAAGAAAGGAAAAAGGCGGTTTGCGCACAACGCTCATCGTCTTGTGCTGCATTGCCGTGGCCCTGGCCGCCGGGCTGGGTTACATGCTGTACCAGCGCAGCGGACTGGTGAATGAGCTGGAAGGAGAAAAGGCCGAACTGGCCCAGCAGATGATGGCCCTTCAGTCGGACTTCGAGAACCTGAATTCGGACTACGAATCCATCAACCATCAGCTGGATACCTCCCGTGAGCAGGTTGCCCTCCTCATAGACAAGCTGAACAAGACGGAAGCCACCAACCGGGCCAAGATCCGTCAGTACGAAAAGGAACTGGGCACCCTCCGCAGCATCATGAAGGGCTATATCGTCCAGATAGACTCGCTCAACACCCTTAACAAACAACTTACGGCCGATGCCGCCGCGGCCCGCCGCGAAGCCGCCGAAAGCCGCCGGGCCAATGAGGAGCTTACCCAGCAGGTAACCAATCTGTCGGAGCAGGTGAACGCCGGAAAGGTGCTCAAAGCGCGGGGTATCAGCCTCACGGCGCTTTACAGCAACGACAAGGCAGGAGACCGTCATAGCCGCGTGAAATACATGATGGCCAACCTGTCCCTGCTGGAGAATTCCCTGGCCGAGCGTGGCCCGGTGCGGGTGTATGTGCGGGTGAAGGACCCGGAGGGCATCCTCCTCATGAACAACGAATCCACGGAGTTTGTGGTGAACGGCGTTACCCTGCAGGCCACAGCTTCCCGTGAAGTGGATTACGAAGGTTCGGAAGTGGATCTTTCCATCTATATCAACGATACCGGAGAGTTCGTGAAGGGTATCTATACGCTGGAGGCCTATACGGAAAAAGGTATTCTGGGCCGTGCCGAATGCCTGTTAAGATAGTATGATTTATATCCACGTCCCTTTCTGCAAGAGTTTCTGCACCTACTGCGACTTCTATTCGGAGATTGCGGAAGACTCCCTTTTCAGCTCATATACGGATCAGGTGTGTGCGGAGATCCGCCAGCGGGCCGGGGAAATAGAGGATGAGCCCAGCACCCTGTATTTCGGCGGTGGAACGCCGTCCGTGCTTCCCCTTTCCTGCCTTACCCGCATCCTGCTGGCGCTGGAGGAATACGGACACGGTGGTCCCTATGAGGAATTTACCATGGAGGTAAATCCGGAGGACATTGTGGATAAGGGACTTCCTTATCTGCAAAGTTTGAAGGCTCTGGGCGTGAACCGCATCAGCATGGGCGTGCAGTCCTTCGACGACGAGCTGCTCCGCTGGATGAACCGCCGGCACAATGCCCAGGGGGCCAGGGAGGCATTCCGCCTGGTGCGGGAGGCGGGAATAGAGAATATCAGCCTGGACCTCATCTTCGGCCTTTCCAATTTGTCGGACAAAGTGTGGGAAGACACCATCGACCAGGCTGTCGCCCTGCAGCCGGAACACATTTCCTGCTACCAGCTCACCGTGGAGGGAGACAATGTGCTGGCCCACGCCTTGGAGGCCGGCGAGTATGAGGAAGCTTCGGACGAATGCTGCCGGCGGCAATACGATATGCTTTGCAGGAAACTTTCCGATGCAGGTTTCGTCCATTACGAAATTTCCAACTTTGCCAAGCCGGGCTATGAGACTGTCCATAACAGCGGTTATTGGAGCAGGAGACCCTATGTGGGGCTGGGACCTGCCGCCCATTCGTTCAGCGGCCGGGGCCGGAGCTGGAACGAATCGGCACTTACGGACTATGCCCATACGGAAGAGGCGCTTTCCGTGGAAGACGAAAAGGTGGAGACGCTGATGCTGGCCCTCAGGACCGCCCGCGGGGTGGATGCCGATTTCCTGCGCGGGAACTGCCGGGAAGAGGTGATAGCCTCCCTGGAGAAGTCCGGAGCCTTGCAGAAAGTGGGCCGCCGTTACCGCATACCGGAAGACCATTTCTTTGTTTCCGATGAAATCATCAGAGAGTTGATATAATGAAATACCTCAGAAGAGCCCTCAAATACTTCCTCCAGATCTGCGTCCTGTTCGTGCTTATCATCGGGGCGCTGATGCTTTCCGGCCTGGTGTCCAAGGATGTGGCCGTAGCCTTCCAGAAGGGTTGGACTTCCATAGGATATATTGCCATCATCTTTTTGGTGATGAGTTTCGCTTATCCGTTCTTTGGATATGGGAAGCGCCGGATCCGTGCCAACGGAGAACCGGCCGAACACCGGAAATCCATCCTGGAAGCCATGGATGCAAGAGGATACAAACTGGTTTCCGAGAAGGATGGGGAGTATCGCTTCTGCCTGAAATCCCCTGTGAGCCGTTTTTTCCGTATATTTGAAGACGCCATCACCATCACGCCCGTCCTGGGCGGATTCGAAGCCGAAGGCCTTATCCGCGATTTAGCCCGGGTGGTAGCGTCCATAGACCATAAAATCAATTACAATGACAACTGACACCCAAAAATTCAAAACTGTGGCCACCTTCAACGAAAGGGTTCAGGCCGACATGTGCGCTGCAATGCTGGGAGAGAACGGTATCCCTGCCGGCGTGTTCGGTGCCGACTCGTCCTATCCGTCCCTGGGCTATGCCAAGGGCATTGAAGTAAAAGTGAACGAGAGTGATTACGAAGCTGCTGTGAGCATTTTGGCCGCGGCCGACAAGGCCGAGTAAAACTCCTCTCCAAACGCCTCTACAAGGGGTTCGCGTAAGAATTCATAGACGCGGATCCCTTCTTTTTTGCCTTTTTGGAACGCGTCTTTGCAAATGTGCCAGCGGTGAAGGTTGAGCCCCAGGCGGTCTCCGCCCAACTCCACCACCCGGATGGGGTAGAGGGAGCAGGAGATAGGTTTGCGGAAGGTGGTGAGTCCTTTGCAAAACTGCCGTTCAATGGCACAGAAACAGTTCCCCGTCTCGTCAAAATGGCAGTAGGCGCACTCCTCGCTACCGGGGACCACCGGGGTTACCAGATCCCCGTCCCGGTCTATTTCAAAGAAACCTTTCACTTCCACGGCTGCGCGGCCCTGGGGACGCATCAGGGGAGCGTAAACGCTGTAATTGGCTTCCAGCTGCTCCAGTTCCTCTTCCTTGAGCGGTGCGCCGCTGTCGCCGATAATGCAGCAGCAGCCCTTGCAGACCGGATAGTCGCAGGCGAAGTATTCCAGTACTACGTCTTCCGACACCAGGATGTTGCCGATTTCTATTAAGGTTCCGTGACTGTTCATGGGACAAGATATTCAATGCGGCCTCCGGAAACCAGCGCCTTGAGGATGGCATTCACCCGGTCGGCCGTAACGGCTTCCACGTTTTCTTTATAGCGGGAAGTTAAGTCCTTTCCTGCAGCGTAACGGGCCAGCAGGGTGGCCACCGTGCCTTCCGCAGTGGATAGTTGTGACTGTAACTGATTAAGGACAAATTGTTTCCAGGCCGATAAGTCCTTGGCGTCCACCCCGCGGGAGGCGGCTTCCTGCAAGCCGTTCCTTACCGCCGTGAGTGCCGATGTAAAGTCCGCCTGGTCTTTACCCGGACCTGTAGACCGGCATTGGATGAGCAGTCGGAGCCGTTCCTGGGGATAGGCAATGAAGCGGGGTTCCACCGTTACCGTAAGGGCTTCGCCGGCCAGCTGGGCGGCCAGGGCGTCGCGTACGGCTTCCGCTGCCATGAGAGTGGCAGGGTAGTTGAGGGCGGTAAGGGGATAGTCGGCATCCATCAGCACGTACAAGCCCTGGTCCGGGCCGTCTTCAGCGTAAGTATTGATGCCCGAAAGGGTACGGAAATGGACCTGTTTCCGGGAGGTGGATGCATCTTTTTCGGTCTGGAAACTGCCTAAATAGCGAAGCAGCACCTTCTTTACGGCATCGGGATCCTGAGGGCCGGAGAGCAGCAGGATGCCGTCGTTCACCTGGGAGAAGCGCTCCTCGAAATAACGTCCGGCTTTGGAAAGGGTCTCTTCGGAAAGGGCTTCCGGCAGCTTGCCGGCCGAAAACTGAAAGTGCGGGGCGATAAGAGCCTCCAGACGGTCTGGCACAGACTGCCGGCCGATTTTCCCGTTCCGGAGGAAAGCATCGGCCTCCGTACGGTTGAGGAAGCGTTCGTTGGAAAGGGAAATCAGGGCTTTCAGCGTAAGTGTCAGTTTGCCGGCGGGGGCGCTGCCGCGAAGGTAGAGGCTGTTCAGATCGGCCCCGGCTGTCAGTCCAACGCCGTTGGCGGCCAGACAGTCCCGGAAGGCGGGCGCTTGCATGCCGCCGGTATTGTACAGGAAAAGCACCTCCGGAATGTAGCCGCCCTCTCCTTCCCTGAGGCCCGGAATCCGGGAAAGGCCGCCGTTCAGCTGCCACGCGAAGTGGAAGGAATCGCTGCCTTTTATCTGTTTGTAAGCCACGCGGATGCCGTTGGAGAAGGTCCAGAGGGTGCCACCGGAAACCGGTTCCGCTTTCTCGCTCTGCACTTTGATGCGGGTGTAGGCGGGCTCCAGGCTAAGGGTATCGGCCCGGTACCAGGAATAGTTTTTATCTTCCGGTGAAGCCCAGCCGTAGAGCCAGCCCAAGTTATAGCGGAACAGGGCTTCGGGGACATCCAGCGAGTCCGGAGCTGCCGTATAGGAAAGCGTGAGGTTGGAAAGCTGTTGCAGCAAGGCCGATGAAAAACTGTTGAAGAGCTGTGCCTCCGTTTCCCCGGCTATATTTTTGCGGGTGAACAGCCTGGCTTCTTCGGAGAAGGAAGCCAGCGTAGCTCCATACAGGAAATGGGCGAAGCAGCGTTCAAGATATTCCTCATTGGACGGCGTCCTTTTCGCTTTTGTCAGGATCCGGGGCTCCAGGGTCTGCTTGGCGTCCAGGAACTCCTGTACCGGAACGCCGCCGCGCTCCCATTCTCCAAGTGTGCGGGCGAGCACCCAGTTGGCTCGAAGCAGATGCTCCGGTGCCGTTAGGATTTGTACGCCGTACTGTTCGTCCCCGGCAGAGGCCTTGCTGTCCTTGAGGATGAAGCGGATGTCCGTCCAGGGAACGCCTTCCTCTTTCAAGTTCTTTTCCAGCCTGTGCCGGAGCACGGCCTCAAACTCCCGGGCGAACATGTCTGTGACCAGGGCCTGTGCCGTATTCATCTGTTCCTGCGGTATGCGGGCCGATGCATAGGCGACGCCGGTAGAGGCCATTTTCCCTTTGCTTAAGACCACATCGGGTGCCTTATCAGGTGTCCAGCTGTACTCTTCTCGTGTGTAGGTCTGCTGGAGCCGGGGTACCAGCATGGAGAAGATATCCATCTTTTTCTTCAGCTCCGTTGGGTCGATGTCTCCGCTCACCACTATGGCCTGTGGTTCCCGGCTAAGGGCCATTTGGGCGAAAGTGTGGAGCAGGGTGGAATCCAGGACATTGGCCCGGAAAGCCGGAATACGGGGGAAGCGGTAGAAGGTGTGCCCCTCCGCTTCGCTCAGGAAGCCCTGTTTGTCGGGAAGGATACCCATCCGGGCCAGGAAAGCGGGGTCCAATTGCTCCCGTTTTTGGGTTGTGATGGTATCTTGTTGGACAACAGCCACATAGGCATATCCTTTTTCGGTCTGATTAACCACCATATAGTAAGCTGCGCCGCATCCCAGTCTGCCCTGCCGGATGCTGGGATCGGCGGGAAGCTGGGGAAGCGTCTGGGCTGGCATACTTCTTGAAAGAAACAGGCAGGCAAGCGCGAAAAGCAGGTGTTTTAGGCCTTTGAATGTCATTTTACCTGAACTTTTTGCAAAAATAAAACATATTTTGCTAATTTTGCAAATTGTGTGCAATAGAATGTATAACGAATAAAATAGTAGTGAAATGAAAAAATTATTTGCAACCATCGCTGCCCTTTGTCTGGCCGCCGTTATGGCCTTCGCCCAGGATTTCAATGCAGCCATCGACATTTTCAATGCAGGTGCTACCGCACTGGAAGGTGGTAACAAGGTAGAAGCTCTCGCTCAGTTCCGCAGCGCTCTCACCCAGTTCCAGGCTTGTGAGGAAGACGAAGCTGCCGAAATGATTGTAAAGTGCAAGGATATCATTCCCAGCACCCTCCTGTCCATCGCCAAGGAGCAGATTAACGAGGCCGATTACGATAAGGCCCTCGCTTCCCTGGCCGAAGCTCAGAGTGTGGCTAAGGAGTTTGAAAAGGACGAAATTGCCGCCGACGCCGCCGGATTGGTTCCCAATGTGTATCTCCGCAAGGGTTCCACCCTGCTTAAGGACAAGGATTTCGCCGGTGCCGCCGCCGCTTTCAAGGAAGTGGTAGCCCTCACTCCGGAAGATGGCCAGGCTTTCCTCCTGCTGGGCCAGTCCCTGATGCAGAATAACGATCTGGCCGGAGCCACCGAGGCTCTGGAGAAGGCCGCCACCTTCGGCAAGGCCGACCAGGCCAACAAGCTTCTGGGCAACGCCTATCTTAAGGAAGGACAGGCTCTGCTGAAAGAAAAGAAATATGCTGATGCCATCGCTGCCCTGGAGAAATCCAACAGCTATGCAGAGAGCGCCAATGCTTATAAGTTGATGGCCAGCGCCCAGACCCAGGCCGGCAAGAGCAAGGATGCTATTGCTACCTATAAGAAGTATCTGGAAGTGAGCCCTAACGCCAAGGACGCCGCCGACATCATGTTCACCATTGCCGCCACCGCCCAGAAGGCCGGCGACAAGGCTACCGCCAAGGAATATTACAACAAGCTCACCGGCGACGCCAAGTACGGCGCCCAGGCCGCAGCCCAGCTCAAAGCCCTGTAACAGTCATTTCGCACTGGTAACAGTAAAAGGTAAGTTGGAGCCGCTCTTTTCCGTTTCGGAGGAAGAGCGGTTCCGCTTTTTGGGCCTTCCCTTGCTTGGGGCAGAGGCCCAGTTCATGCCGGATGCAGTATTTGGAACGCATGAGTTCCACTCCGAACTGATGGGAGAGTTCATAGGCCGGCTCCATCTGACGACAGCCCCGGGATGCATATAGCTCCCGATCTTTTGAATTGGCAATATTAGCCTTGTAATCAAGCGTTTCCGGTGCATTGATCGCGGCGTTCTCCTTTCCTTCCATAAGCGGCAGGGCTTTTGCGGGAAGCTGGTCCAGCTGTTCTGCCAGGCTTCGGCGGATGCCGTTGAGAAAGGCCGTTGGCATGAAAGGCAGAGTTTCACAGGTTTCCAGGGAGCGGACGGAAAATACATAGTGACCACTGCGCTTTTCCAATTGGCTCCTGACCGTTTCCCTCATTCTTTTCGGGTCACGTGCTGCCTCGGATAGGATGGATTCCAGAATGACAGCTTCCCGGCCATCTTCAGCGGTAGCCTTGGCTTTCACCAATCTTTCTTCTATGCAGATTTCCACGGAAACGGGAAACACCCGTTCCGGGCGCTGTGCTTCCAGTGCTTTTTCAAATGCCGCGCTGATATTCCGGTAAAGCGGCAGGCCGGATTTCAATCCTTCCACAGCTTTGCAGCGGATGCTGAAGCCATCACAGACATCAGCCCGGAAACCTACTACTGAGCCGTTAGGGGCAACAAATGCCAGACCGTCCCCGTTGGCCATGCGGATGTCCGGTTGGGCGGGTTTCAGTTCGAAGCCGTATCGGGTAAGCCTGGCTACCTGACCGATGTATTCTCCCATGGATTTGGGCGCGTCCATTGAAGACCACTGTCCCCGCTTTCCATCCAGGAACAATTCCGTATAACCCCGGTTGAAGGTTTTGTCCAGATTGGGCGAAAAGCCACCCCGGACGCGGCCGAAGGATGACCTGCGGTATTGGTCCGGATAGCGGCCCACCAAGGCGTCTAGCGCCTCCGAATAGGCTTTTACCACATTGCGGACGTATGATTCACTCTTTAGCCGGCCTTCAATTTTGAAAGAACAAATTCCCGCTTCGGTCAGGTCTTCCAACCGGTGCAGCAGATTATAATCCTTCAGGGAGAGCAGGGCTTTGTTCTTTATCAGTGTCTTTCCGTTGCTGTCCTCCAAATCGTACAGGTTACGGCAGGCCTGGGCACAGGCACCCCGGTTGGCGCTTCGGCCCGTGAGGTATTCGGACAGATAGCATTGTCCGCTATAGCAGACGCATAAGGCTCCGTGTACGAAGAACTCCAGTTCGGCTTCCACTGCCTCCCGGATAGCTTTTATCTGCCCAAGCGACAATTCCCGTTCCAGCACCAGGCGGCCATATCCCAGGCTTTCCGTGAACCGGGCTTTTTCCGGCGTACGGATGGCGCATTGGGTGGAGGCGTGGGCTATGATTCCGGCCTCCCGAGCCATTTTCAGCACGGCCGGGTCCTGAATAATGAGGGCATCCACGCCTGCTCCTGCCAGCGAATGCACCAGAGAACGCACTTCCTCCAATTCTTCCTCATAAACAATAGTATTCACCGTTGCATAGATGCGTACGCCAAAGCGGTGGGCATATTCACAGAGCCGGGCGATATCTTCTATGGAGTTACCGGCAGCCTGCCGGGCCCCGAAGGAAGGACCGGCAATATATACAGCGTCGGCCCCGCAGTCTATGGCCGCGATGCCAATCTCCGCCGTCCGGGCCGGCGCCAGCAGTTCCAAATCTGTCATATCATTCCTCTATCCAGTCTTCCAATTTAAGCTCCGGGATACGGGAGAAATGCCTGGTGTTGTGGGTGACCAGCGTATAACCATGTATCAAAGCCGTGGCTGCTATAAACAGGTCCATTTTATCCAAACTGGCTCCTTTCGTTTCCAGTTGTGCCTTTATTTGCGCGAACGTCTTCAATGCGGGTGTAATGGGCAGCACCGTAAAGCTATTCTCCAAAAAAGTCATGAATGATTCTTTTCCGATACCTTTATAGACACCCACGTACAACTCGGCCAGACTGATTTCCGACAGGAAACAGTTAGCGATACCCACATCACTCATCCGCTGCTGGATCTGCGTTCTGCCCCGGCTTAAATAGATCAATATGTCAGAATCAATCAGATACATCTGTTACCATTCCGGAAGTTCTCTTTTTTCTGCTTTTGAGTCATCCCGCAACTGTCTCACATACTCTGCGGGATCCATCTCTTTTCCGCCCCAGGCATCTTCGTCCACCAGGTCTCTCAGGGCCTTGAACGGGCCGGTGAACGGGCCGGTGAACGGCTCCTCATTGGAGACAAAGCGAAGGGAAAGCTCTCCTTTCCCCTTTTCTTCCAGTTGAACCTTTGTATCTTCATCCACCCCCATCTTCTTGAGGATGGATGCCGGGATAATGATGCCCCTGCTGTTGCCGATGCGGATGATACTGGTTTCCATGTCTTTGTCTTTTTCTATGACAAAGATATGAATGTTATTACGAAATAGCAAATCTGTAATAACATTTAGGGCAAGCGCATCCATTATATCAGCTCCAGCACCAGGTCCACGTCACCGAAGGAAGCGGTTTGCCCGTTGAACTTTTCTATATAGGCGTGGGAGAGAGAGCCCCTCCAAACTATATCGTCCCGGGAGTTAAGCGGGATTTCCAGGTCAAAACCGTACTGCTTGGAATTGTATTTCCCAACGGCACTGCATTTCCAGGTGGTACGGGTGCCGCCGTCGTCCTCGATGATAATAAACGCGCAGCGGTCCAGCTGGGAGGTCCATTCCGACACCAGGATGGTGTTAAGGGTCAGTTCTTCATTCAGCTGCTTCCGGCGCACTACCACCATGAAATCTGTAATGCTGGGTTCGTAGAGCCGGAGTTCCGCTTCAGTGGAAGCATGAAGGTCTTCCACGGCACCAATCTTGATGAACACTTCGGCCCCGCCGCAAAACCAACTGTCCAGTTGGCGTTTGGCTTTGAAGGAACGAAGGATGAGGGTCTGCGTATCTTCGCCGGATTTTGTGACGGAGGGCCGTACATAGAGGTCTCCGCCGCCCTGGCCCCAGGAAGGGTCTTCTCGCCGGAGCATTTCCAGGGTCTTGTGCTGGGCATCGGCATTGCGGTTCACCACCCAGACGGGGTGTTCCCGGGCCATACCCTCATCCACCAGCACCTTCTCTACCGAACCATCGGCCCGCAAGGCATAGCCCTCGTTCTGCAAGGCCGCATCACCCGGGTCGAAGGTGATAACCGGCAGCGATTTCCCGTCCCAGGCCTCCGAATAGGGCCAGTAAATCTGCACGTCGGAAGCGGCCAGGGAATCCAGATAGGCCAGGGCGTCTCCTTCTCCTCCGCCAGCTTTGGTGGCGAAACGGCTTTGAATGGCCTTGGAAAGCAGGTCCCTGAGCGGGCTGGCGTAGCGTTCCCCGGCCTTGGTATCCGCCTCGGCACCTACTCCGGTACCCGGGGCGGAGAACAGATCCTGCATCCGGTATTCTTCGTCGTATCCGTTACCGGCCGATGAAGAAGCGGCGTCCAGCACCTCTTCCATCTGTTCTGTGCCGATGGGGACCGAAGAGAGCAGCCGGGCCACTTCTTCCAGCGTGATAAAAGAGTCGTTCCGGGAAATGACGTGGGTATCCCGGTCATCGTCCAGGGGTTCACAGGCAGCAAGACTTGCCAGCAGGGCCGCGCCCAAAATTTTGAAACCGTACTTCATGCTTTCTTTCTCCGGCGCTAGTGCCGGACTCCTTGCTGCAAAGTACCGAATACTTATCCGTGTTATCAAAAATAACACGGATAAGTGAAGAAATCGGCCTTGGAGGGCCGTAGAAGGCAGGTCGTGGGTAGTGTAAAAAAAGTTTTTTGCAACAAAAAACTTTTTATCGCATATAAAAGACGAAGCGGTTTTTGTCGTAGAAGTCCTTCACCAGGTCCGTTTGGGAGAAACCGGCTTCGCGGAAGATGGCTTCTGTTTCTTTGCCCAGCACCTCGTTGATTTCCGTGAGGCCTTTTCCTTCGGGCGAGAGGAAACGCAGCGACCAGCGGGTGACGGCCTTGTAGTACAGTAGGGGATTGTCGTCCGGGACAAAGAGGGCCTGCGCCGGCTCGTACTCCACCACGTTTCGTCTCAGCAGCGGCCGCTCCTTCTCCATGATATAGGGCGGGTTGGAGAGGATGAGGTCGAATTCCCCATAATTGAATTCCTGCTCGGTATCAAGGATGTCAGCTGCCACGAAGGTGGGTGCCAGGGCCCCTTTGGATTTGAGCAGGGCCGAGAAATCCTGGTTCCGGGCCACGGCAAGGGCTTCTTCGGAGATATCCACGCCTACCACGCGGGTGCCGGGGACAGCCAGGGCCACGGTCCAGGCGATATTGCCGGAACCCGTACACAGGTCCAGGATGCGTACCGGGTCGGCCGACTTGCCGAAGGGGATGCGCATCCGTTTGATGCGGTCGGCAATCTTGATAGCCTCCCGTACCAGCAGTTCGGTTTCCGGGCGGGGAATGAGCACATCCCGGTTGACATGGAAGTTGTAGCCGCAGAATTCCGTCCGGCCGATGACATACTGGATGGGTTCGCCGGCCTGGAGGCGCACCATGGCCTCGGCCATCGGTTGTACGGATTTCCTGTCTATCTGGTACTGCGGTTCAACGATGTGGGTATAGCTCTTGGTGCCAATCAGTTCCTCGCACAGCATCAGGACTATGCTGCGCGCCTCGGCCGTAGGGTACAACCCCTCCAAGGCCGATACTCCCTGCTTGATGAAATCTACGAGGAGCATCCTAGGAATTCTCAATAATGGTGGTGAGGAAATCGGTGATGCTCATACCCGAAGCCCGAACCATCTTGGGCACCAGCGAGGCATTGGTCATGCCGGGGATGATGTTCACTTCCAGGAAGTAGATGCCGTCCGGGGCCGATATGTAATCCATCCGCACCAGGCCCTTGCATCCCAGGCGCTTGTAAATCCGGCAGGAGATGTCCTGGATGCGCTGGGAAAGGGCATCCGGAATCTGGGCGGGGCAGACTTCCCGGCTTAAGCCGTTGTATTTGGCATCGTAGTCGAACCAGCCGGTAGTGGGAATAATCTCTATCACCGGAAGGGCTTTCGCCTGAATGCCGTCGAAAAAGACGGCACATGTGAGTTCGTGTTCGCAGGTGATGGCGGCTTCCACCAGCACGGTGTCACCTTCCGTATAGGCATAGCGGATGGCTTCCGGCAAGTCTTCGGCTTTTTCTACTTTGGAAATGCCGAAACTGGAACCGGCGGCGGTGGGTTTGACGAACAGCGGCAGGCCCAGTTCGGCAACAGTCTTGGCGCTGAAGATTTCCACGTCTTCTCCCTGGCGGATGAAAGCATCCGGGGCCAACTTTACGAAATCGGCCCCGCGCAGATAGCTTTTGCAGGAATACTTATCGAAAGCCACGGTGGTTACGAAGGCGCTGCAGCTGGAATGCGGCACTCCCAGCATCTCCAGATACCCCTGCAGCAGGCCGGTTTCTCCGGGAGCGCCGTGCTGCATGATATAGGCGAAGTCGAACTTGATCTTCTCTCCCAGCACCATCACGGAGAAATCCGTCTTGTCCACCTCCGGCTGCGCTCCCTCCGGGAATGGAACCCGCATGGAATTGGCTTTGCGCATGGCCACGAGTTTCCATTTACCGAAGCGGGCGAAAATCTCGTAAACGTCGTACTGGAACTCGTCGATACGGGAGGCTGTGAACTCTCCGCTGCGGCAGGCCACTTCCCATTCGGAGGAGTCGCTGCCGTAAATAACTGCGATAGACTGATACTTAGCCATTATTCGAAGTAATAGTTTTCAAGATCTGACTTTTCCGGGGTGGAATCTTCCGTCTGGTGCGTGCAGAAGGGGCCGCGCGTCCATTCGGGGAATACATCGGCCGAAGAAATGCCTAAAGTCCCGTCCTTGAGGACCTTCTGCATCCAGAGACCCCAGATGGGGAGGGCCATGCTGGCGCCCTGACCCAGGCTGTTGTTGGTAAAGTGCACGTAGCGGTCTTCCGCACCCACCCAGATGCCGGCGGTAATGGTGGGGGTATAGCCGATGAACCAGCCGTCCGAATTGTCGTTGGTGGTACCGGTCTTGCCGGCGATTTCTCCCTTGAGGCCATAGCGGAAGCGGAGACGGTTACCCGTACCGCCGTCCACCACGGCGCGCATCATCTGCACCATTTCGCCGGTAGCCCGCTGGGACAGTACCTCATGTTTGCGGTCCGAGAAGGAGCCCAGGATGTTGCCTTCGCTGTCTTCTATGCGGGTGACGAACAGCGGATTGGTATAGATGCCTCCGGAAGGGAAGGTGTTATAGGCTGTTACCATGTCGTAGACGGAGAGGTCGGCCGCTCCCACGCAGAGGGAAACCACGGGGTCGATGAATCCGCCGATACCCATCTTCCGCATCATGTCCACCATGGATTCCGGCCCCAGCTGCTGCATGAGGAAGGCCGATACGGAATTGGAACTGTGGGCAAGACCCCAGGTGAGGTCCACCATGCTGCCGTCGGCATGGGTGTCGGTGGGGGTCCAGGTCTGGTCTCCGTTCACAACAATAACCACGGGGGAGTTTCGTACAGGGTCGCACGGCGTCATGCCGGATTCCATGGCCAGGGTGTAGATGAAGGGCTTGACGGTGGATCCCACCTGCCGGCGGCCCTGCCGCACGTTGTCGTATTTGAAATAGCGGTAATCCGGGCCGCCCACATAGGCTTTCACGTGGCCGGTTCCCGGTTCAATGGCCATGAAGGCCGCCCGGAAGAAGGACTTGTAGTAACGGATGGAGTCGTCCGGGGTCATCAAGGTATCCTTGTAGCCGGGTTTGTCCCAGGTGAAAACCCGCATCTGCGTGGGTTCCGAGAAACTCTTTTCAATTTCTGCATCCGAATGGCCGGAGGCCTTCATCATCCGGGTGCGGTCGCTCCAGCGGCGGGCCTGCTTAAGGGTGGTCTCAATAATCTTCTTGTCCGTATCGGCCGTAAAGGGTGCGTTCTTGCGGTTTTTGAGCTCCTTGAAGAAGGCCTTCTGCAGGTCTTTGCCCAGATGTTCGGCTATGGCTTCTTCGGCATAGCGCTGCATTTTGTAATTGATGGTGGTATAGATGCGCAGGCCGTCCCGGTCCAGGTCGTACGGCGTCCCGTCGCTCTTGGTGTTCTTGTTCAGCCAGCCGTACAGGGGGTCGTCGGCCCAGAGGAGGGAATCCACCTTGAAGTCTTCCGGCGTGTTGTAGGAGGAACGCTTGGGCCTTTGGGCCGACATGGTACGGCGCAGCATGTCCCGGAAATACGGGCCCACCCCCGTGGTACGGTCCCCGGTGCGGGTGTGCAGGACGATGGGCAGCTGCTGCAGGGAGTCGCATTCGGCCTTGGTAAGGTATTTCATGTCCTGCATGCGGCTCAGGACCAGATTACGGCGCTTGAGGGCCTCGTCCGGATTGATGGCGGGGTTGTAACGGGTGGGCTTGTTCACCATGCCCACCAGCACGGCGCTTTCCTGGGTGAGCAGTTCCGAGGGATGTTTCCCGAAGAACTGGTTGGCGGCTGATGAGATACCGTAGGAGTTGGAGCCGAAGAAAATGGCGTTCAGGTACATGTCCACAATCTCTTCCTTGGTGTAATTGCGCTCCAGTTTGATGGCGGTGATCCACTCCTTTAATTTAATCCAGATGATTTTCAGCTTTCCCACGTTTTCCCCGCGGGGATAGAGCGTTTTGGCCAGCTGCTGGGTAATGGTGGAACCGCCGCCCTGGGAAGAGTCCCGGGACAGGAGGGTTTTGAACATTACGCGGGCCAGGGACTGGATGTCCACGCCGGAGTGCTTATAGAAGCGCTTGTCTTCCGTGGCCACGGCGGCCTGCACCAGCGAGGGGGCCAGCTCCTCGTAGCTCACGAACACCCGGTTCTCTATATGGTAGGTGGTGAGGATTTCCCCTTCTTCGGCGATAACCTGCGTCGCCAGCTTGGAATCCGGATTCTCCAGTTCTTCGATGGAAGGTATATCGGCAAAGGCCCAGACCAGGCACAACAGCAGCAGCAGCGCCGCGATGGGGGCGAGCAGCACGATCCAGAACCATTTGACGATTTTTTTCTTGGTGGTATCTGTCATCTTAAAAAATTTTGTACCCGTACAAGACCTTAGGTCTTGCCACGGAATCCAACTTACAAAAATAAGCAGAAAATTTGGAAAATTGCCCCGATTCTGCTTTACTTTGCAAAAGAATTAGGGCTTCGGCCCCCAAAATGACAGACAATGCAGGGAAAAAACTTAGTGATTGTGGAGTCCCCCGGTAAGGTGGATACCATTCAGCAGTATCTGGGGAAAGAGTATCTGGTAAAAGCTTCCATCGGCCATATCCGGGATTTGGAAGAGCACAAGCTCAGTGTGGACGTTGAGCACGGGTTCCAGCCGGAATATGTTATTCCAGCAGGGAAGAAGAAAGTGGTATCGGACCTTAAGAAATTATCGGCCGGGGCGGACACCGTGTGGCTGGCTTCCGATGAAGACCGCGAGGGGGAAGCCATCTCCTGGCATCTGTCGGAGACCTTGGCCCTGCCCCGCGAGAAAACCCGCCGGATCGTCTTCCACGAAATTACTAAGAATGCCATCCTGGAAGCCATCCAGCATCCCCGCGAGATAGATATGAATCTGGTGAACGCCCAGCAGGCCCGCCGCGTGCTGGACCGCCTGGTGGGCTTTGAACTGTCTCCCATCCTTTGGCGCAAAATCCAGCCCAAGCTCAGCGCCGGACGCGTACAAAGCGTTGCACTGCGCCTGATTGTGGACCGGGAAAAGGAAATTATGGGCTTTAAAAGCGAACCTTACTACCGCGTGGAAGCGAATTTCTGCCCTAAGGATTCGAATGTATCCGTCAAGGCCACCCTGGATACGCGTTTTGCCGATGGCGAACAGGCACGTGCCTTCCTCACCGACAGTATCGGCGCCACCTATACCATAGAATCTGTGGAGAAGAAGGAAGGGACACGTTTCCCGGCGCCGCCGTTCACCACTTCCACGCTGCAGCAGGAGGCTGCCCGCAAGCTGCACTTCCCGGTTTCCACCACCATGCGCCTGGCCCAGGGGCTGTACGAACGGGGTCTGATTACCTATATGCGTACGGACTCCACCAATCTGTCCACCCTGGCCATCAATACGGCCAAGAAGTATATTCTGGATAATTACGGGGAAGACTATCTGCATTTCCGGCAGTATCATACCAAGTCCAAAGGAGCGCAGGAAGCCCACGAAGCCATCCGTCCCACTTATATCGACCGGGCGGAGATAGAAGGGACCGCCCAGGAGAAGAAGTTGTATGAGCTGATCTGGAAGCGCACCCTGGCCTCCCAGATGGCCGAAAGCCGCGTGATGAACACCTCCCTGAAAGTGGCCTCCGACAAACGTCCGGAGCGTTATGGAGTGCAGGCGGCGGAACTCCTTTTCGACGGTTTCATGAAACTGTACCGCGAAGGCCGGGACGATGAAACGGAACAGGCCGATGAAGAAGTGATGCTGCCGCAGTTGCAAGTGGGTGACGTCCTTGTGGAAAAAGGGGTATCGGCCCTGTGCAAGTTTACGGTACCGCCTATGCGTTATTCGCAGGCCACCCTGGTGAAAAAGCTGGAAGAACTGGGGATCGGCCGGCCTTCCACCTATGCCACTACCGTGGAGACCCTCACCCGCGGCCGGGGCTATGCGGTGATGGGCGACAAGGAAGGGCAAGTCTTCAAAGTGACCAATTATACCCTGTCCGGCAACACCGTGCGTTCTTCTCAGAAGAACGAAGTGGTGGGGGCCGAAAAGGGGAAACTGCTGCCCCAGGAAATAGGGGTGATTGTCACCAACTACTTGGTAGAGCACTTTAAGGATATTCTGGACTATGATTTCACGGCCACCGTGGAGACCGACTTCGACGAAGTGGCCGAAGGGAAGAAACAGTGGCGCGATGCCATCGCAGCCTTTTATGCCCCGTTCCATTCCCACGTGGAAAATGTCCTGTCCGAGAAAAACTACAGCAAAATCTCCCGTGAACTGGGTTATGCGCCCGACGGGCAGCGGGTGATAGCCGCTTTCGGTAAGTTCGGCGCCTATGTCCAGAAGGGCGATGGCGATACCCGCCAGAGCGCCTCGCTGGGCAAGGGACAGCTTATCGAGACCCTTACGCTGGAAGAGGCATTGAAACTGCTGGAACTGCCCCGCACCGTGGGCCAGTTGAACGGAGTGGACATCGTGGCCGTAAAAGGCCGTTTCGGCCCGTATCTGAAGTATGGGGACAAGAACGTGCGCCTGCCCAGGAACGCCGATCCGCTTACTGTTTCTCTTGAAAGCTGTATAAGTCTGATCCAAGAGGCTGAAACAGAGAAGCCTGCTACGGCTTTCCTGGCCGAATTCGGCGACATCAAGGTGGTAAACGGCCGGTACGGACCATATATTAAGAAAGGAGATTCCAATTACAAAATTCCTAAAGGGATGGATGCCGCATCGCTTACCGAATCTGACTGTCAGTCAATTATAAATAACACAGAGCCTACCATAAAATTTAAAAAAAGGGGTAAAAATTAAAAAATTTTTGTAATTTTGTGGCCGATTGTTTACAACTGTAAGTTATGGCCAGTTATCACATAGATCAAATAGACCAGAAAATCTTGTCGTTTCTGGTAAAGAATGCCCGGATGCCCTTTCTGGAGATTGCCCGTGAATGCGGAGTTTCCGGTGCGGCTATTCATCAGAGAGTCAAGCGTTTAGAGTCCAATGGCGTAATCACTGGTTCCCGCCTCCTGGTGAAGCCGCAGGCGCTGGGACTGAATGTTTGCGCTTTTGTGAGCATTTCCCTGTCGGAATCCACCAAGTATCCGGAGGTGATTGCAAACTTGAAGCGCATTCCGGAAATCGTGGAATGCCATTTCATTACGGGCAAATATGCCATCCTGGCCAAGCTCTATTGCCTGGACAATGACCATCTGATGGAGGTGCTTCTGAATACCATCCAGAAAATCCCCTACATCCAGTCCACCGACACGATGATTTCCCTGGACGAGCCCATTGAGCGCCAGGTCTGGGTGAAAGATTTCCAGAATACGAGTTATTCAGGCCGCTCCTAGATTAGATTGGAGAAAGCCTTGGCGATTGCCAGGTCTTCCGGGGTGGTGATTTTGATGTTATACCGCTCGCCTTCGGTGAAGGAGAGCGGTATTCCGTATTTCTCGGCCACCGAAGCGTCGTCCGTGAAGAGGGTGTCGAAGCCCTGGGTATAGGCGGTTTTCAGGTCTTCGCTGTGGAAGATCTGGGGCGTTTGGGCTCCGAAGATACGGCTTCTGTCGGCCACTTCTCCGGTAGAGACCAGATGTCCGTCCGGGCGGCGGTCCAGTACCTTCAGCGTTTCCACTACGGGCATTACGGGAATAAGGGCCGGAACGTTTTCCGCCTCCTGCCAGAGGCGTTGGATAAAAGCGGAAGAAACCAACGGCCGGACACCGTCGTGAACGGCTACCAGGGCACCGTCCGGCACATATTCCAAGGCGTTTTTCACGGAATGGAAACGGGTGAAACCGCCTTTTACCAGACGCTGCCGGCAGCGGAAACTCTCCTGCAGGCAGTACTGCCGCCAGTGAACTACGTGCGCCTCCGGCAGGGTGGTGATAATCTGGATGTCCGGATCGGCCTCCAGGAATCTTTCCAGGGTGAGCCGGAGGATGGGCTTGCCGTCCAGTTCCAGAAACTGTTTGGGGACAGCCCCTCCCATCCTGGTGCCTACTCCTCCCGCGGTTACAATCAGATATCTTTTTCTTCCCATGACCAAATTCTTTATGCGAATATAAGTTTTTTTTCGTAATTTTGAACGATTATTCCTTTTTTGATTATTAGACTATTACAATATGGCATTTAGGTTCCTGAATCAAGAGCTCGCAATCGACTTGGGCACAGCCAATACCGTCATTTTCCAGAATGACCAGATTGCCTTGGACGAGCCCTCCATCGTTGCCATCGACAACCAGACGGGGAAATGCATCGCCCTGGGCCAGAAGGCTAAACTGATGCACGAAAAGACCAATCCCGGCATCAAGACCGTACGTCCTCTCCGGGATGGCGTAATCGCAGACTTCAATGCGGCGGAGATGATGATCCGCGGCTTCATCAAGCAGGTGAATTCCCGCCATCGCAGCATCTTCACTCCCAACCTCAAACTGGTGGTGGGTATCCCTTCCGGCTCCACGGAAGTGGAAATCCGTGCTGTTCGCGACTCCTCGGAACACGCCGGCGGCCGGGATGTCTATCTCATCTACGAACCCATGGCAGCGGCCCTGGGTATCGGCCTGGATGTGGAGGCACCCAAGGGTAACATGGTGGTGGATATCGGCGGCGGAACCACGGAAATCGCAGTCATTTCGCTGGGCGGTATCGTCCAGCAGGATTCCATCCGTGTGGCCGGTGACGTTTTCACGGCCGATATCCAGAATTACCTGCGTCAGCAGCACGTAATCAAGGTGGGTGAAACCACGGCCGAAAAGATTAAGATAGCCGTGGGTGCCGTTATCCCTGCGCTGGATGTGGAACCGGAACCCTTCCTGGTCCGCGGGCCCAACCTGATGACGGGACACCCGGTAGAGGCTCTCATCCCCTATCAGGAGATTGCCCACTGCCTGGACAAATCCATTGCCCGTCTGGAGGCTTCCATTCAGCAGGTGCTGGAGCAAACCCCCCCGGAACTGTATTCGGATATCGTGGAGAACGGTATTTTCCTGAGCGGCGGCGGCGCCCTGCTCCGCGGCCTGGACAAGCGTCTCTCGGAGAAGGTGAACATCCCCTTCCATGTGGCCGAGGACCCGCTTCGTGCCGTGGCCCGCGGTACCTGCATCGCCCTCAAGAATACGGACAATTACTCCTTCCTCATGCGATAGCTTATGCGCTCCCGGAAGGTTCTTCCCCGTGTTATCAACCTCGCAATCTTCATCATCCTGGAGATTGCGTCGTTGCAATTACTCTCCCGCAACGCCCAGTTGCAGCGTCTTTGGCTGTCCAAAAGCGTCCACGGCTTTATGGGAACGGTGTGGGGGAGTACGCAGCGGGTGCAGGGTTTCTTCCGCTTGGCCCGGACCAACCGGGAACTGTCCCTGGAAAACGCTGCCTTGCTCAAGGATCTTACTGCTGCCCGGGAGGCCCTGCGCAAAGTCCAGACAGACAGCCTGCGTTCCGGACTGGCAGACGAATCGGGCTTTATCGTGATACCGGCCGAGGTGGTGAAGATGAGCCGCGGCACGCAGCACAATTACCTGATCCTGAACCGGGGCTACGAAGACGGTATCCAGGAAAAGTCCGGCGTCATCACGCGTAACGGCGTGGTGGGCATGATAGATGCCGTGAGCGCGCACCATGCCTATGCTTTTTCTTTCCAGCATGCCGATATCTCTATCAGCGCCCGGCTGGGCCAGGAAGGGGGAACGGGCCTGTTGGTCTGGGACGGGACAAGTTCCCGCGGAGCCATCCTGAAGGAGATCCCGCTCCAGTACAAGTATAATCCGGGAGATACCGTCTTTACCAGCGGTCATTCCCTGCTCTTCCCGCCGGACATCCCCCTGGGCGTAGCCGGCAGTTCCAAAATCATCAACGGCGCCACCAACGAGATATCCGTTACCCTGTTCCAGGATTTCAGCGCCATCCGGTACGTTTCCGTGGTGCATAACACTGCGTTTGACGAAATTGAGGAGTTTGTGCCATGAAAAAGTCCGGATTCTGGCTCATATACCTGATTTTGCTGGTAGCCCAGCTGCTGCTGAGCACGTATGCCAACTTTTCTCCGTACGTGATGGTGACGCTGCTGCCGGTTATGGTGCTCTGCATGCCCATCCGGATGGACACCCTGCCCGCCATGCTCATAGCTTTTGCTTCCGGCCTGTTTGTGGATCTCTTTTCGGAAGGCCTGCTGGGGCTCAATGCCTTGGCGCTGGTCCCTGTAGCCTATGCCCGGTATTCCATCATCCGGCTCATCTTCGGCGGGGAGCTTTTTGCCCGTGAAGAAGACTTTTCCATCCATCGCAGCGGTTTCTGGAAAGTGGTGGTGGCCATTCTCCTGTCCACGACGCTTTTTGTCGCCGTCTATGTTTGGGCCGATGGAGCCGGAACCCGCCCGTTCCTGTTCAACGCCATCCGCTTTGCCGCATCGCTGGCGGTGAGCACCGGCCTGTCGCTGCTGGTAGTGGACCTGCTGGCTCCGGATTCGCGGAAATGACCGGCGAAGGACGTCATATCCGTCTTTTTATCGGCCTGGGGATAGCTGTATTGCTGCTTCTGGGCAAGATTTTTTCCATCCAGATACTGCAAGACCGCTATAAGGAGGACGCAGACCGCAATTCCACCATCTATGAGACCATCTATCCCACCCGCGGGGTCATATACGACCGGAACGGGCAGATCCTGGTGGGTAATAAAGTGGCCTACGATATTCTGGTGAGTCCCAAGGAGGTGCAGGCTTTTGATACCCTGGCCCTTGCTACGGTGCTGAATGTGGAGCCTTCCTTTATCCGGGCCCGGCTGCAGGAATACAACAGGCGGAGTGCTTCCATCGGCTTCCAGTCTGTAACCATGCTCCGTACCGTTCCGGCCGAGACTTATATGCGCTTTGACGAGGTGAAGTACCGTTTCCCCGGCTTCAAGGGGCAGGTCCGCGGCATCCGGGACTATCCGGTGAATGCCGGCGGCAACCTCCTGGGCTATGTCTCCGAGGTGGACCAGGACTATATCAACAAGCATCCCGGGGAGTACAGGAGCGGAGATTATGCCGGCATGACAGGCATTGAGGCTGCACGGGAAGAGGACCTGCGGGGAGAGAAAGGCTATCATATCTACCTCCGCAACTCCCGCAACCAGATTGAGCAGCCCTACCGGGGCGGCGCCGAGGACAAGGAAGCCGTGCCGGGTCACGATATAGTGACCACCATCGACGCGCAGCTCCAGCAATACGGGCAGGAACTCATGCAGAACAAGGTGGGTTCCATCGTGGCCATCGAACCGTCCACGGGAGAAATCCTGGCGCTGGTTTCCTCGCCGGGCATAGATGTGGAGCAGCTTGCCGATATCGGCAAGCACTACAACGAGATTGCCCAGAATCCTTATAAGCCGATGTACAACCGGGCCGTGCAGGCGTCGTACCCCCCGGGGTCGGTGTTCAAGCTGGTGAACGGCCTTATCGGCCTGCAGGAAGGGGTGCTGCAGCCCAGTTATACCTATCCTTGCTATCAAGGGTACCATTTCGGAGCGGGGCACAAGCTGGGCTGCCATTCGCACAAGAGCCCCATCAACATGGAAGAATCCATCATGATGAGCTGCAACGCCTACTACTGTTACGTGCTCAAGAACATCCTGGACAACAAGAAGTACGCAAATGTGGCCGATGCGCTGGACGCCTGGCACGAATATGTGGAGAGTTTTGGTTTCGGCCGGAAGCTGGGCAGCGATTTCCCGGCCGAGCTTTCCGGCAGCATCCCCACTTCCAGGACCTACAACAAGGCGTATGGCCGCGGCAGGTGGAACTCCACCACGGTCATTTCCCTTTCCATCGGCCAGGGAGAGATTCTGGCTACCCCCCTGCATCTGGCGAATCTTTGCGCTACCATCGCCAACCGCGGGCATTATTTCATCCCGCATATCGTAAAAGCCTCCGATGGGGTGGAGATAGATCCGCGCTTCACCGAGCGGCAGTACACCAAGGTGGATACGGTGCATTTCACCAAGCTCATCCGCGGCATGTGGCGGGCCGTGAATTCCGGTGCCGGCATGGGCGGAACGGCCTGGGTGGCCCATATCGATTCCCTGGATGTCTGCGGAAAGACAGGCACCGCCCAGAACCCGCGCGGGGCCGATAATTCGGTGTTCATCTGTTTCGCTCCCATGGACAATCCCAAGATTGCCATTGCCGCCTATGTGGAAAACGGCGGTTTCGGAGCCACTTATGCCGCGCCGATAGCCTCGCTGATGGTGGAGAAATACCTCAAGGGAAAGGTGAAACGGACGGCCATGGAAGAGCAGATGAAGTCCCGGGACCTGATGTCCCGTGTAAAGACCAACTAAGATGATTGGGGAAGCCCTCATACCGGAACGCAGGCTGCGGCAGTCTATCGACTGGGCACTGGTGGGGACCTATCTGCTGCTGGTCCTTATCGGCTGGATCAGTATCTATGCCTCCATCCACTCCACCAATCCCCCGTCCATCTTTGCCTGGGACGCCCGGAGCGGCAAGCAGTTCGTCTGGATGCTCACGGCTTTCGGCCTGGCGGCGCTGATCCTTTATGTGATTCCTCCGAAACTCTGGGAAGCCGTACCCGTTCCGCTGTACCTGGGGGTGCTGGCGCTGCTGGTGCTGGTTATCTTCGTGTCCAAAGACGTTAAAGGCTCCCATTCGTGGTTCGAACTGGGTCCTGTGAAGTTCCAGCCGGCCGAAATCTCCAAGATTACCACCTCCCTGCTGCTGGCGTTCCTGCTTAGCCGGCAGGGTTTCAAGATGACCCGCTTCAAGGACTTTATCCTGGCACTGTTCATCATCGCCGTACCCATGCTGGTGATCATTGCCGAAAGCGAAACGGGATCGGCCCTGGTGTATGCCGGTTTCATCTTTGTGCTGTACCGGGAAGGTTTGTCGGGCTGGTGGCTGGGGCTTATCGGCCTGGTGATTGCGCTCTTTATCTCTACCCTGGTGCTGGGCAGCTATTGGTCCGTGATTCTGTTGCTGGGGATCCTGGTGTTGTGCAATGCCTGGTCCCGGGATTTCTGGAAACGGCTGGGGCTGGGCGTCGCCTTCGTGGCATTGATGGCCCTTCTCCCCGGTGCCTGGGAGGGGCTTTGCAGCGCCGTCCAGAGCCGGATGGATTGGATGGCAGCCGTAAACTGGGTGCCGGCCCCGGGAGAGACACAGCACTACTTCTGGAGCTTTCTCCTGCACATAAAGCCCATCTATATCCTGTTGGTGCTTAGCCTGTTAACCCTTCCTTTCCTGGGCCTGTACGCCTATCGGAAGCGGGATGCCTTCCTGGCCCTTACACTGCTGGTGTTCCTCGCCGGCGTGTTGTTCATCTTTTCGGCCGATTATATTTTCCAGGAGGTGCTGCAGCCGCACCAGCGGGGACGTATCGAAGTGCTGCTGGGACTGAGGGAGGACCTTTCCGGCATGGGGTATAATGTGAACCAGTCCAAGATAGCGATAGGCTCCGGCGGCCTTTTGGGAAAAGGTTTCCTGCAGGGCACCCAGACTACTTTCGGCTTTGTGCCGGAACAGTCCACCGACTTTATTTTCTGCACAGTGGGCGAAGAATGGGGTTTTGTTGGCTGTTTGGTAGTAATTTTGCTGTATGTCTTCCTGATTGTGCGGCTGGTGCTGGATGCCGAACGCTGCCGGGGTAAATTTATCCGTATATACGGTTACTGCGTAGCTGCCTGCATATTTATGCATTTGTTCATAAATGTGGGCATGACCGTGGGGCTGATGCCGGTAATCGGCATCCCGCTGCCCTTCCTCAGTTACGGCGGGTCCTCGCTATGGGCCTTTACCGTACTGCTGTTTGTTTTCCTGGCCTTGTACCGGGATGAAAAAAAGTATTTTTGATGAAAAGATTCCTTGTTTTTCTGCTGGCAGTAGCAATGATATTTCCTGTCGCCTGCAATAAGAAACCGCAGGAGGAACAGGAACTGGGAACCCGTTACTATGCGAACTTGTTCGCATTCAACATCATGAAGACCTACTACCTTTGGGAGGCCGATGTGGCAGGGGAGTTCGACTCCTGGACATATGGTGCGGATCCCATAGAAAAGGTGCAGCAGATGCGATATAAGGATGCTTCCGGCCGGCAGGTGGACAAATGGACCCGGCTGATGGAGGACTGCAGCAGTTTCCTGGGCTCGGTGACGGGTAATACAAAGAGTTTCGGCTTTGATTTTGTCTTGTATTATGTAGATGCCTCCCACCAGTACGTATGTGCCGTGGTAACTTTCACCTATGCCGGTTCTCCGGCCGAAAAGGCCGGAATCAAACGGGGAGACATCATCCTTTCCCTGGATGGACAGAAAATGACCCCGGACAATTATGCCGACCTGATTAACAGTAAGTTATACGGCGGCGGCACCGTGAGACTGGGCCTTTCCGGTGGGGCGCCCGTCTCCCTTACCGCCGTCCAGATGTATGAAAATCCGGTTCACACGGTAAAAGTACTGGAAGCGGGAGGAAAGAAAATAGGGTATCTCCATTTTACCGGGTTTACCATGGATGCCACCCGGGACCTGGAGACGGCGTTCCGCAAGTTCAAGCAGGAGCAGGTGGAGGAGATTATCCTGGACCTTCGTTACAACAGCGGCGGTTATACGCTCACCAGTACAGTACTTGCCTCTATGCTGGTGCCCGTGAAGGAGGTGAAGGCGGGCAGTATTTTCAACCGGGAGGTGTATAATCAAGCACTCACCGAAGCCCTGAAGGACAAAGATGGCGAGCTGGCTTCCTATTTTGCCGATGAGTTTGATATTCCCACATCTTCCTCTCAAACTATAACCTACACCGTTCATCCTTTGCAGGTGAATCCGGAAATCCGGAAGCTGTGGGTTATCACCACCGGCAGTACCGCATCGGCCTCTGAAGCGCTCATCTGCGGCTTGAAGCCCTATATGGACATATCCTTGGTGGGGGAGAAGACCTACGGGAAGTTCTGCGGCGGTTATCTGATAGAAGCGGAAGATTTCTTCCAGTCCATGTCCAAGAAAAAGGATCTGGAATTCGACTGTGATGAGGGTAAGGAGAAGCTCTCTGGCTGGGGTATTTACGTAATAACGTCCCGCTACTCCGACAAAGACGGGGTAACGTTAAGTATGCCGGACGGCATCCAGGCCGATTTTGAAGTAAATGACAACCCGGTGGACGGCTATGAGTTGGGGGATCCTTCCGAAACCATGCTGGCAAAGGTGCTGGAGCTCACTGCAGGCAAGAGAACGAGGGCTACCGTATCGGCCGATCCTGGTATGGAGCCTGTTTCGCCTGTCCGTCGGCCGGGCTTCGGCGTGCTGCTTTATCCTTCGGCCAACTGACAGACCATCCGGAAGACTTTTCCCGGATTTGCATCCCATTCCTGCATGGCCGCTCCTGCCTCTTCAGGGGCGAATACCCGGGTAATCAGTCGGTCCACCGGACATTTTCCGCTTTCCAGGTAGCTGATGACGGCGCGGAAATCGGCCGGAGAGGCGTTGCGGGAACCCCGGATGTCCAGTTCCTTCTGCACGAACAGCCTGGTGGTGAAGGTTACATCGGCCTTGGAATAGCCGATGCAGACAATCCTGCCCGTGAAAGCCACCTCGTCCACTGCCAGGCGGTATGTGGCGGGGCTTCCCACCGCTTCGATGACTACGTCGGGGCCGAAATCTCCGGTCATCCCAAGTAATTTTTCGTGGACGCCTTCTTCCTTTGTATTGAGCGTATCCCTGGCGCCCAGCCGACAGGCCAGTTGCAGCTTCTCCGGGTCTATATCGGCGGCAATCACATGCGCCCCCCGGAGGGAAGCCCTGATCACGGCCCCCAGGCCCACCATGCCGCAGCCGATTACCAGCACGGTGTCGGTATCGCTCACCTGTCCCCGGTCCACGGCGTGGAAGCCCACGCTCATAGGTTCAATCAGCGCGCAATCCCGGACGGGAATGGTTCCGGCCGGAATCACCTTCTCCCAGGGAAGGACCACGTATTCGCACATGGCGCCATCCCGCTGTACGCCCAGCGTCTGGTTGTTTTCACAGGCATTCGGCCTTCCGCGGCGGCAGGAGGCGCATTGCCCGCAGTGGGAATAGGGGTTGAGCGTTACGGTGAGTCCGGGTGCAAGGCCGACCGGAACACCGGAACCCACGGCCTCTATCACACCGCCCACCTCGTGGCCCGGGATAACAGGCCGCTTGGCCATGGCATTGGCCCCGCGCCAGGTATTGAGGTCCGACCCGCAGAAGCCGGCATAACAGATTTTTACAAGCACCTGCCCGGCTCCGGGAACGGGCTTGGGGATGTCGAGTACATCAATTGTAAGGGGTTCGGTGATTTGTATGGCTTTCATTCAGACATGTTTTTAATGTAGGGGAGCTCCGGCAGGGGCCCCCATCCGTAAAAAGCTTTGGCATTGAGCCCCAGGAAGGCCCATTTTTCGCTGTCGCTGAAAAGCGGGGACTTGAGCACGAAGTCGTAGCTCATCCGGTAGGTGATGGCGCAGATGGTCCTGGGGTAATCGCTGCCCCACATCAGTTTGTCCATTCCCACGGCGTCGGCCGCTTCCCGGATGGCCCGCTGCGCGCCTTGGAAGGGGTAGAACTCGGCATTGTACAGCCAGGTTATGCCGCCGGATTCAATGCGTACATTATCGGCCCGGGCCAGGAGAATCTGTTCCTTCCAATGCTTCCCGGTGGCCATGCCGAAATGGCCGACGGCAATGCGGAGTTTCGGGCATTCCTGAATAACTTCCTGCATCTGAGCTATTTGCGAGGAATCATCGGCCAGGCACATGGAAAGGACCTGTCCCTTGGCTTCCATGGTCTTGAATAGTTCCATTACGGGCTTGTCGGTAAGGCTTCTGTGCATCCTGTGCCCGGGGATGGCCATGCCCCGGAAGCCTTCCGGCACTTCCAGGCAGCCGTGGTCGATGTCGCCCATGGCCAGGCAGAGGAAGCGGTCCGGATAGCGGCGCTGTACATCGGCCAGATAGCTGTCCTGATTCCCGTCTATGACCTCCTGTACCACCACGGCTCCGCCCACCTGGGCATAGTCCATGTTGGCGAGGAAGATTTCGGCGCTGTTCACGCCATCGGCCATGAAGGGTGGCAGCATCTGGCGTTCCTCCCCGAAAAACATGGCCCGGCCACGCCCCAGGGGGTAAATCCTTTGGCCGTCCACCTCGGCCTCCTGCCGGAGCCAGAGGTGGGAATGTGCATCGATGATAACCATATCAGGTGTTTTTCCAGCGGACACACATCTGGTCGCCGATGATATCCTGCACCTGACGGACCAGCTGCTCATCCATCGGCGATTCCACGTAATCTATATTCTTGCTCACGTTCACAGGATTGGAGGAACTGAAAAGCGTGGTGGCAATCCGGGGCGAGGAGACTGCATACTGGATGGCCAGTTTTTCAATGGGATAGCCTTTCTCCTGGCAGAACTCCGCGGCTTTTCTGCAGGCTTCCACCAGAGGTTTGGGGGCGGGATGCCAGTCTGGAACACCGCGCATGGTGAGCAGACCCATCGACAAGGGAGAGGCATTAATGATGCCGATTCCATGCTCCTCGAAGAAATCGAAATAGTCCTTCAACAAATTGTCGTTCAGGGAATAGTGGCAGAAGTTCAGGATGGTTTCCACCGTTCCTTCCGGGGTGTTCTCTATCACCCATTTCAGGTTTTCCGGCTGCAGGTCCGTGATGCCCACATGACCCACGACGCCTTTTTCCCGCAGCTCCACTAGGGCGGGGAGGGTTTCCTCGGCCACTTTCCGGAGCCCGCCGGGAAGGGAGGCCTGGAACTCTATGTCGTGCACGTTAATCAGGTCTATATGGTCTATGTGCAGGCGCTCCATGCTCTCATAGACGCTTTCCACGGCCCGCTTGGCGGAGTAGTCCCACAAGTTCACACCGTCTTTTCCGTATCGGCCCACCTTGGTGGAAAGATAGTATTTGTCCCGGGGAATCCGGACAAGGGCCTTTCCCAACACCGTTTCGGCCTTGTAATGGCCGTAGTAGGGGGAAACGTCTATGAAATTGATGCCTCTTTCGATGGCCGTAAATACGGCCCGGATGCCTTCGCTTTCCTTGATTTCGTGAAAGACGCTGCCCAGGGAGGAGGCGCCGAAGGAAAGGCTGGATACTTGCAGTCCGGTTCTTCCCAGTTTGTGATACTCCATACTTTAATTGCTAGTTTCCACAAAGATAACCACAATATTCCCAAGAATGAATTGTCTTTTTGATTTTTTATTCGGAACTTTATCATCGGATTGAAATGACCGGTAAATATGAGCAAAGAAAAAGGCCTGCTTAAATTCGAAGGGAAGGATTTTCTGATACCCTTCATACTCATTACATCTTGTTTTGCCTTATGGGGCTTTGCCAATGACATTACCAACCCTATGGTAAAGGCCTTTTCCAAGATTTTCCGCATGAGCGTCACCCAGGGCGCCCTTACGCAGGTGGCTTTCTACGGCGGTTATTTTGCCATGGCCATCCCCGCCGCCCTGTTCATCCGCCGTTTCTCCTATAAAGGGGGTATCCTGGTGGGCCTGGGATTGTATGCCGTGGGGGCTTTCATGTTCATCGCGGCCAAGTCTTCCGGTTCTTATTTCCCCTTTCTGGTGGCCTATTTCATCCTGACCTGCGGCTTAAGCTTCCTGGAAACCAGCGCCAATCCCTATATCCTGGCCATGGGGGACCCGGCGACCGCCACTCGTCGGCTGAACCTGGCGCAATCGTTCAATCCCATCGGCTCGCTTTGCGGCATGTTCGTGGCCATGTTCTTCATCCAGGCCCGGTTGAATCCCATGAGTACGGCCGAAAGGGCAGCGCTGCCGGATGCGGAATTCGTGGCCATGCGGCAGAGTGACTTGTCGGTGCTCATTGCTCCTTACGTGGCCATCGGCGCGGTTATCGTGGCCATTTTCCTGCTCATCCTGCTGGTGCCCATGCCCAAGGTGAAGGAAGAGAACAACAATTCCGTTTCGCAGACCATCCGGAACCTTATCGGCATAAAGCGTTATCGGGAAGGCGTTCTGGCGCAGTTTTTCTATGTGGGGGCGCAGATCATGTGCTGGACCTTCATCATCCAGTACGGTACCCGCGTTTTTATGGAGCGGGGAATGAGCGAGATAGATGCCGAGGTCCTCTCCCAACGTTACAATATTGCCGCCATGGCCATTTTCTGCGCCAGCCGCTTTGTCTGCACTTTCTTGATGCGTTATGTCAGCCCCGGCAAACTACTGCATTTCTTTGCTCTGGCGGGTATTGGCTTCACCTTGGGCGTCATTTTCCTGCCGGGCGTGGCCGGGTTGTATTGCCTGGTGGCGGTGAGCGCCTGCATGTCGCTCATGTTCCCCACCATCTACGGCATCGCGCTGGACGGGCTGGGGGATGACGCCAAGTTTGGTGCCGCCGGCCTCATCATGGCCATCCTGGGCGGCTCCGTGCTTCCCCCTGTGCAGGCAATGATTATCGACCAGGGCACCTTCCTGGGAATGCGGGCCGAGAATATATCCTTTATCCTCCCCCTGCTGTGCTTTGTTGTCATTGCCATTTACGGTTACCGCGTTTTCACGCGCAGAATCTGAAAATAATTCTTATCTTTGCAATCCCAACCAACTGCCTTGGTGGTGGAATGGTAGACACGAGGGACTTAGAGCATATTTGAGTGCACTCTCTGAAAAGAGAGATGTAGAATGTCGTAAATTCAAGGAAACCATAACGGGGAAGGCCGATGGCAATCTTGAGCCAAGCCTCCGTAAGGAGGAAGGTGCAGAGACTAGACACGACACACCTAAAGAGTCTTGCTCCATGGTGAAGGAATAGTCCAGACCACAAACAGAAATGGTGGCGAAAGCCATAGTGGTACGAAAATCCCTTGGCCCGAAACGGCCGTGCGGGTTCGATTCCCGCCCGAGGCACAACAAGACTTTGTAAGTTGTTGATTTTCAAACACTTTACAAAGTCTTGTTTTTTGAATCCCAAAAATTCGGTCACTTTTGGTCACTTTGGAGACTGGGCGGCATTTTTTCTTCTAAGAATACGAAAACATCTAACGCCCGGGGAAGTGTTCCAAAAGCGTAGCATGAATGTTACGGATGAGAGTCGGGGTGGTGTAGGGGACAAATAGGACTTTGCGGGTGTCGAGGGTGAGGTCGTAGCGGCCGAAGAAGCCGTAGGAAATCAGGAAGGAAAAGTTCTCGGCCAGGCATTCTTCCGGCACGCAGATGTAGTCGGTGTTACGGCCCATCA